>SESA01000481.1_pt1 | contig 25769 bp, 13 predicted proteins | sample 3171451 | NCBI WGS metagenome assembly SESA01 (sample SAMN06051862, study PRJNA518727) | freshwater metagenome | biome: subpolar coniferous forest; feature: holomictic lake; material: water; isolation source: holomictic Lake 227, 8 m depth | place: Canada: near Kenora, Ontario | collected...
AGCGCTGGCCGCGCACAGGCCCGCAACCAGCATAATCCGCATAGAAGCACTCTTTGTCATTTTTGTTTTTTTCATTGTGGAACTTTTCATAATGCACTTAATCCAAAAATCCCTTGACCCGGAAGACCAGTGGCTTTCCACCGAGACGCTGGCCATCCAGCCGCAGGCTCTCGAAAGGCAGGGGGCTCTGGCCAGCGAGGAGCGCGGGACCAAACGCCGTCCATGGGATGGTGTACTCCTGACGTTGCGGGCCATACTTGAGCAAAAAGGGATATTCCTTTTGACCCTTGATGGTCCCGAATTGCCTGACCAAAATCACTTTCAGTTCGCCGGGCTGGCCGTTGCCATCGACTTCCAGACGAAGGCCCCGGTGCTTACGGGCCTGCGCGCCCGCCAGAAGGAAGCTGTTGCTCACCAGTGAGAAGCGTTCATTCCTGGAATTCGGGCCGGGAGCGATGCTCACGCCGTTCCCTTCCGCGTCTTGGGCGGCGGTGAACACCCCGACCGGCCAGTTGACGTTGACCCAAACCGGACGCCAGGCGGACACCCCCGCGGCCGTGTCCCACAGCGCCCCGTCATTCCACAACGCCCCTGCTGCCTCCAATCGCTGCCCCTGAGAAACGATCGGCACGGAGGAAACGGTGCGGCCTTTCCCCTCATAGAGGTTCATGAATACGACTCTGGGAAGCTTGATATATGCGGAGGGGATTTGTGCCTTCCATCCTTCGGGAGTCTGCTGCGCCAGAACCCCCATCCAGTACCGAGCCGGCCAGGGGATGCCTTCGCCTGGACTCCAGTACAGAATCACTTTTTCGGCAACCGTCCCTTTCCCTGGAATAAGCAGGTAAGAATCCCCCTCGTTCTTGACGGAGGCAATCTCAGGATAGGTCGATTTGTATCCTGCACAATACTTGACCCAATCTGAACACGACCCATTGGTTTTCCCGAACGCCCCGAAGCCGTGGTTGGCATTGGGGGTGATGCAAAGCCTCTTTTCTCCGCTCAACACTTGGTAGTCGGCCACACCATCGCCCAGCCAGAAATAGTAATCATTGGAGCAGAGATCCATGAGCATCTTGGCTTTGATCTGTTTGGCGTAACGATGGGGATCAAATGCCGCCAGATAGATTTGCTTGCGTTCGGGATCCAAGTCGATTTGTCCCAAGCGGCTGTCGCTGTCGTCGAGGTGTCCTGCGGCCAGCGCATCCATGCCGAAGGTTATCCGATTGTCGATCCCGGCGGCCAATAGCGTGTAGAACCCGCCCATCGATCCACCGCCACAGCCAATCCGTTTCCGGTCAATCCCCGGCTGGGTATAAAGGAAATCAATGGCGCGGCGAATCCCGCAGATCAGTTGGAAGGAGCCGTTGGCCTTCAGTGAACCCATTTCCTTAGTCGTGCCCATCGTGCCTTTAGCCCACTTCGAACGGAATTTACTACCACCAAAACGCCACTCAATACACATCACCACACATTTCTCGCCTCGTGCCATCGCTAGGCTTCCGTCGGCTCCCATACTGCCACCAGTTAACTCGATATAAACAGGGACATCAGCAGTGACCGTTTCAGGGCGGGCGAAGGTGGTAAAGATGCGATCCTGACCATTCGCATCGCCGTAGCCGTTGATATACATACTATCGACTTTGTAGCCGTCCTTGGTTTTTGACTCAACAACCTCCACATCCAAAGGCCGGTTGCCCTGCTCTTTCCAGTCCCATAAATGGGCAAGCTCGGTCCGAAGCTGTTCCACCGAACCCAGCATGGCTTCTCCGGGCTTCGACGCCTTGAGCACATCGATATTGTTCAGGACGCGATCATCCGCATGCGCGGCGGGGCCGGGCTCGGCAGCCCAGCCCCCAGTACCAATTGAAGTTAACGCCGTAAGAGCCAACCACACTGTGGTAAACGCAGATGCCTTGTTCTTGAAGTATGATTTCATATTTGTTTCCTCTTCATTGACATGTTCATTTTGAGTTGTTCGTGTTCTCAGATTCCATCACATCGCCGATATTGATCGCTTCGCCTGCCTTGACCTTTGTTGGAACAATCACGTTTGGCTTACGTACCTCCGGTTGTGCCACCTCGATTGGCTTGATTTCCTTCGCCGGCCCGTCCAATTCGAACTTCACGATGGTATCAATCGGCTGTTGAAACTCTTTCGCCACCGCGATCGTCACACCCTGATCACTTTGCCGGAGTTCCACCTTGCCACCGGTCAGCAATTCGCTCTTCAGGATTCGCATGGGCAGCGGCGGCAGAGTAAGCGTTCCACCCGTCCAGCGCAACACATGGAGGTAAACCGTATTGCCCTTGTATGTGCAGGCAAGATCACTCGTAGGTTTGTACGGCCCGCCCCGAGTGGCGTAGATGCTCTCCCCGTATCGCTGGGTCCATTGGCCCATTTCAAGAATCACCTTACGCTGCACGGCAGCTATCTCTCCTTCCGGAGTCGGACCAACATTGAGGAGCATGTTACCATTTCCGCCGGCTGCCGATATCAAGAAAGTCAGACAAGTCTTAAGATCCTTGACGCCATCCTTCTCTCCGCCCCAGCCCCACTGACCACGCTTGGAAACCGTCATGCACGATTCCCATGGAGCAACCTTGAAAGCGCCGATGGTTTGCTCGGGGGTCCCATAATCGCCACCACTGCCAGTCCGTCCATTGATAAGGATGTTCGGTTGCAAGGCCCGGATCATACGAATGATAGGTACCCCGCGGTTTTGGTATCCATAAACGCAGATGTCATTCCAGATGGTCAGGAGTGGGCCGTATTTCTCAATCAGTTCCTTGGTCTGGTTGAGCGCATACTGCTCGTAGACGTCCATATCATATTTTTCGCGGACCGTTCTGCCGCGATACCCGGTGAACGGAAAATCGGGATGATGCCAGTCCACCTGGGAGTAATAGATGCCCAATTGGATTCCCTGTTTTTTGCAAGCCCGGGAGAGTTCCCCGACGATGTCGCGTTTGAATGGTGACTTCATGATATTGTAGTCGGTATACTGGGTATCCCAAAGACAAAAGCCATCGTGGTGTTTGGCAGTGAACACAATATATTTCATACCTGATGCTTTGGCGATTGAAAGCCACTCATCAGCATTAAATTTCTCGGGGTTAAAGCGCTTGTAAAGGTTGTCGTATTCTTCAATTGAAGTTGGAGAACCACGTGACCATGAGAGCTCACGGCCGGTAAGAGAACTGGTGCCCCAGGTGATGAACATGCCAAAGCGCAAGTCCCTCCATGCTTCGACCGCCTCCGGCTTGGGCGGCGGAAACTTCTGGTCCGGGTACTTTACCTTACCGGCATCATGGACGGCCTTGAGCGTCGCTTTGTATTTTTCCTCCGCCGGATCAACTTTCGCGGGCTCCGCCGCGTTGGCGAAGTAACCCGCGAGCACGATGGCTGTCATGATGGCCAGCATGCGTGGCACACGGTTGCGTTTGGATTCAATTGAAAAGAGATATGGGGTTGAAAGGTGATCAAAATTGAAGGCTTTCGCGAGATAACCAATGGTGCCGCTGATGACGATGTTGTCATACCCGAACAGAAAACCGCCCAACGATGAAACACTGGCGGCCACCGCCAAGAACCAGCCATTCCGCCCCGTCCCCTTTTCTTCTTCGATCATAAACGTTCTCCTAATACCCCCCAACCTCATCCACCAGTTCACGGACTCGTCGCACTCTTGATTCCAGACCGCCCGGCGGAACCTGATCGGCCACGCCAAGCACATAACGGGGCGACCGGCGCATCACCGAAAGCACCTGCCGGACGTGACGGTCAAACTCGGCATCATTCACCAGCGCCGTAAAATATCCGCCGGGAATCCCACCCCAGAGAATCGTATCCGGATTTCCACAAAAATCCGCCCACGCTTCCACCGCCAGGTCACCCACAGGGGCCGGGGTCATCGCCTCAATAAAACTCAGACCAATGGTACACTCCTGCCTTAACAAGCCCTTCAACGTTCCATCAAGATGAATGCACGAGAATTTACCCGCCGCCTTGATCGCCGCCGCCCACGCCGCTTGATACGGACGCATGAACCGCTCAAACAACTCCGGTCCCACCACTTCGGAGGAAAGATTCTCGGGCATCATCAGCACTTCGGCGGGCGACTCCACCGCCAGCCTCGCCGCGCGGTCATGCGACTGTTTCACCACCCCGATCGTTTCGGCGAACAAATCCTCCTCATCTGCCATCATTTCCACTACGGCCATGATCCCAGCATCCAGCGCCACCATCTGCATCAGCGGACTCTTGGGCAGGTAGGCCAGCATGACGCCGGCGCCGGTCGCCTTCAACTGCTCCACCCGCTCCACGGCAAAATCATAATCGGCCTCATACCGCGTATTGGCATGAAGATACTGATAGGCCGGTAAATCCGCCGCCGCTTTCACCAGGTGCTCAATCGGCCCCTCGGTAAAATCATCCGGCATCCACTGCCAGCATTCCCTCAGCGTCCCCTTCGGTGTCACAATCTGCCGGTAGCGGCGAACGCCTTCCTTCCACTCCTTCACGTCGCAGTTCTCAACAATCGCTTTAAACGGAAAATATCCCTGCAGGTAGAACCCCACTCCAAGCTCCATATGCCAGTCGATATACGCTGAACTCTTCTGGAAACCCTGCGGTTTCTGCCCCCTTCCAACCAGCGCCGTCGCCCAGTAATCCAGGTCTCCCAGCCAGGGCACCTGGTCCGGCTGCCGGCCGTTCAATACCGCCAAAACTCTTTCTCGCGTTGTCATCCTCAGTCTCCTGTAAAATGGGCTGAATCCTTGGGTTACGGAAGTTTTGAATAAACAGCGCGGGTCTCTCATGGACTCGCTCTCCGCTTTCGCTCTCACAGCCCTGTTTCTCATTTTGTTCTGACGCACACTTCATCCGAGAACCCACCCGTCCGTCCCGCATCGTCAAGAGCGCAGATTCGATAATAATATATAGTAGCCGCGGCAACGGTCTTGTCCGCGAACATCAGGTGGTCGTAGGCCCTTTGGTCTTTGTCGGTGAACACGGCCAACCGCGTCGCCTCCGAAGGCGCGAATCCCTGCGTCGTCGAACGGTGAATTTCATAACGGGATACATCGGACTCGCAACTCGTCCGCCACAGCAAGTTGACAAAGTTGTATGAACTTAACGGACTCACCAGGATTGCCTTCACGCTTTCGATTCTCAGCGGCGCCATGTTCTTCTCAGACGATTTCAGTGTGCGCACCTTCACCGCCGCGGATAACGGCCCTTGGTTGTTCCCCCGATCAACCGCCGCTATCCGGTAGTAGTAGGTGGTTTGCGGCTCCAGACGGTTGTTGATCCAGCTGCCGATATGCAATTGCGGCTGATCCAGATATTCAGCGTTAGGAACCCGGGCCACCAGATTGAGCAGGGTCGGCTTGCAATCCTCTTTTGTCCCTCGATACACATTGTACCGGCTGATTTGACGCGCGGTCTTCTGGTCCGCCGTCCATTTTAGAGACACCTGCATATCGGATACGGCCTCCGCCTTTAGGTCCGCAACCCGCAACCCTTTCTCATCCGGCGCGACTAGAACCCTGATCGTCTTAACTCCGAACGACCGCATGCTGAACTTGACCGAACGGCCACCCGTAATGGCAAGCGGCATCGGTTTATCGTTCTCCACCAGATCCGTCTCTGTTGCGCTGGTAATCGAATCGACACAGGAAAGCGCCGCCGTCGCGGTCGTCGCCCGCCCCTGAGTTTCAACGAACCGCAGAATGAAACCGTTGCCGTTAAATTCGGCAGGCTTCAGCGTCGTGCAAACCACGTTGGGCTGATCCACCGAAATAAAGCTGTGTCCTCCGCTGGGAAGCACGCCAGTCTGCGGGCCTTTGACAACACGGGCAATCAGCGGATTGTGGGTGTCCCAGCCGAACTCATCCGCCTTGCCGGCTTTCCAGTCACCGGCATGACTGCGCAAGGACCAGGAGAATGACAGCGGCCCGCGCTGATCGATGCGGATGTTGGTCGTGAACATGTTGTTCAGCAGGTAGAGATAGACGTGACTATTGTCGGGAACCTTCATCTCTTTCTCGAAGGCACTTTCGCCGTTAGGTAATTGACGGGACATCGCACAGGATCGCGGGCGACCATACTCGACCAACGCGGATTCCACCGGCGCAACCGTCACACCAAAACGGTCGTTCGACAGATCCGTAAAATGGCGAATGGCGTAATACGCAGTGCAGGTGCCGTTGAACTGCTGACGGATCGGTTCAACCACTGCTCCCGGCAGTTCTTGTTGAATGCGGAAGTCCGGGACTGCCAGGGGAAGAGCCAGGTATGCCGCCTCCTTTCCTTTCATATTGTTGATACGGTAATCCTCGAGGGTCCTGTCCGAAGGGGCCTTGTCCAGTGCCAGCGAAAAATCAATGCGCTTAACATCGTCAAAGAGGGTGACTTTCTGCACGATCTTCTTTGCCCCCTCTGCCGATGCGACAATCGTCATTTGTTGGGCTAACGCGCTCTTGGATACTGAAAGCTGGGCTGACTTCACGCGATGCCACGAAGGAGAGGTCCCTTGTGTCTGATCATTTGTTTCAACCCGCTCATACAGGTATTCATTGAACTTGTACGGCGCGGACTGGTCCACCAGTTCCACATTCAATTCCTTGTCAAACAAACTCGTAATGGCTCCGGAGACGGGATCAAAAGCGATGCGGTAGAAACGGTTCTCCATGCTGGTTGATGGCAACGCGTTTGCCGAAGTCTGCGCGACGGGCGAACCCGGACGAATCTCGTAAGTTTTATAACCCACCGAAGGAACATCGGTGGCGATAAAACAGGCGCCGCCACCGTTATATTGCTGCGGAGCAGACGCCTGCCCTGTGGCCATATCCACCACGGTTTCGCCAGACCGCAAGGCGCCGGCTTCAATCTGGACCACATCCGTCCGCATACGGTTCATCGGATTGAACACCACCAGGGTCTTCTTATGCGGGGTTAGGATCGCCCCAGCAATTCTCCCCAACCCGTCCGCCAGGGCGCGTTCGGCAAAGTGGCTGGAGTCCTCAACCATCTCCCGATCCTCCACCTGTTCTGTCTCGTACCCCTGGGCACCCAGCGTACCTCCCACTGCTCCGCAGGAACTGCCGTTGGAATGTTCGTGGTATTGCAAAAGCCGATGATATGCCTGGTAGAGGTCCGTCCAGGGATACCCGCCGGGGGTCAGAGCCGCGGCGATCGTCGCAAACTTCTCCGCGGTCGGAATCAATTCTCCGGTTTTGCGCGCCTCGCCGAGCAGCTTGGCATCTGCGGCATCCTGATCCGCCCACTGGTTATTACCGTCCAAGGCAAACGTCTTTATCTTCGTCTTGTCCACCTGGCGGTTGATCTCATCGAAGAACATGTCCATGGTGGCCGTCAACATGCGCGGATAGGCAAACTTCGCGTTCCAGTCCCGGACAATCTCCGCCCGAGTCAATGAAGCCATCGTAAAATCACCGCCATCCTGGGACAGAATGACGTCATACGGCCATCGATGCGGGTAATGATTAGGGTCAGAGATCGCCTTAACAACCGCCCACTCAATGGGCTCGCCCACCCAACCGTAGGATTTAAGCAGTCCCTCAACCGTATCCCCCTTATTTTTCAACCGCGGCGGGTTAAGGGCAAAAGACCCATAAGAAGTTGCACGGACCAGCACCTTGTCTTGCGCATCGCCAGAAGGCCCTTGCCAATACGCGACCCCCTTGTCCAACTCTCTGCAGGCCCCACAGGTGTTATGGCCATGTAAGAAATAGGGCACACCGGCCTCCGCGCAATAGGTGGCCAGTGGCCAGGTCAGCCCGATGACATCATCGATTATGGCAGTTCGCCCGCCCGGCGCTCCCAGCAAATCGCAGACATGGCGGCGGCCAAGGTAAAACAAACGGGCCAGACACTCATGACTCAACTGCTCGGAGTTGACGGTCGTATGCAAAGCATTGATTCCAATCCGCCCCTCCGCCACCCGCCGGCCCAGATCCTCGGCCACCGAATTATCTACGCTGCTGAGAAACGTCGTTAAGGGCTCAGCGACCTCCTGCTGATATCGAAATTTGGAATCGCTGTCCCATCCATCGGTCTCCTTGCAATATTTCAGGGCCAGTCGGAGATTCTCGTGACGATTTTCGGTTCGCAGGCGATGCGGGTAGGTCTTATACCCGAGATCCTCATGCGATAAAGTGAGATTGTAAATAGTCCACTTCTTCTGTGGCTTCCACATGAGCTCCCGTTTAGCCAGCGTCTTGACTCCCTCGCCTGAGAGAATTTCGACCGTCAACCTGGTGGGTTCGCTGATATCCGAGATCAGAATCGGCCAGGCGTTCGTGCCCGCTGTAAGGGGCCCAATATTCTGCGTGTAGGGGGCCGCCTGCCCAACGGTGATCCGGGCCATGGCAGGCTGTTCACCGCCGGTGTTCTTCAGGCGAAGGATCGCGCGTTGCCGCAACGGCTGGCCCGCTTCCGGTTTTGGGAATAACGGCAGTGGCTCCACTTTCTCAATCTCGATTGAAGACGGCTCCACAGCCGCCGTTTTGGCGGGTTCGGCTTTGGTTGACGGCTCGCCCGCCGCCCAAGCGACGGGGGTGATGATGGCGGCCAGAATTCCGGCCAGGATTAGTCTTTGTGTGCTCATTGTGATAACCGTACTGTTTCTTGATAATTGTTGTTACTTAAAGGTCTGTTCACTCTTTGATCCCGGATCGCAGTGCATCCAAGTCAAGCCCGACAATCCGCGACCAGCTTTCCTTGTTGATCATCAAACGATGTTTACCGAGCGGCAAATCCACGCGCTCGCCTTTGGGCGCGGGATCAATCATAAACCTTTTTCCCTTCTGCAATGGCGCTTCTCCGTACACGCTCCTGCTGACGGCGCTCCTGGTACTTCTCTTCACGCCAGGCATCCAGTCCCGAAAGTTTGAAGCCGGGCATGTCAGCGCGCGGTTTTTCTGTCAGACGCGCAGCACCTGTCCGCAGGATCGCCAAAGCGGCCCCCTTCCATCCTTCTGGGATTTGTTTCAATATCGGGCTCAATTCGGGTCGCGTAAAGTTCAAGAAAGGCTCGGGTTTTTTGCTCACCCAATTATGGAGTGTTTCGATCAGATTCGGGTTCCCTGCCATCTTTTGGAGTTGCTCCAGTTCGGCGTCGTTGAGCGGACAGCGCCCGGTCACGTTGTCAGGATAGGAATCGGCAAAGGAGGGATAATATGGAGCGTTCAGGTCCGTCCAGGTGATAAGCGTGTTGAGCTCATCATTGGACAGGTGGACATCCTTATGGCCCTGACGCAGAATGCGGATGAGCTGGCTTGCGTGCGACCCCCAGCTCTTCGCCTGCCGGATGGCAATCGGCCCAGCGCCAATGCTGCCAATATAAGGCCTGCCGAGTCTCTGGTTGAGCTCCATGTACGAAACGTTGAACGGGACGCTTATGTCGCCCGCCAAAACCACTTTTTTCGCGCCTTCTTTGCCGTAGTCGTGGCAAGTGATGCAGTGCCTGTTCAAGATTGGCTGGATGCTCGAGAGATAGTTGAAATTCGCCGTGTCTTTATAAAGGCCAGCGAGTAGAGTGGGGGCCTTGCGCATGGCCCGCGAAGTTTCCGGATGCGTCTCCAGCGTGACAAGCCGGTTGTCGTGACAGCCGACACAGCCCTGCATCTCTCCTGGCTGCACGTACGTCCCGCTGCGCATCGACTGGAGCATCATGCCGTCCTTGTCCAAAAGCTGGAAGTACACAAACTTCTCAGACGGAACGGTGAAATATGCCGAACCGTCCTCCTCGACCGATACGGTGCCGAGCACCCGCTTGGCATTGAACTCCACCCAGTTGATGGCCGGTGCCGACCACGTATGCCTTAGGGTGTAGTACCGCTTCTCCGGTGTCTCAACGACGCGTAAATACTTGACATCGCCAGGAGCGATTCCCTGCATGTGTGTTCCATTGTAGACGTTTTGTATGTAAAAAGTTCCTTCACCGTCCAACGAGTAGGTGCGGGCGGTAGGAATCACCGGTGGTTTTTTCCGGGGCTCAAGCGGAATGGGATCGAAACAACCCAGTGGGCCCGGTTCTTCGTAGAGCACCGCATCCGGGCCTTCGGTGTCGAGCAGGACGATGGCGGTCTTAGCTTCCTTGCCGATGGTGCGCACGCACAAAAAATATCGCCCAAAATTCCCGGTTGCGGGGTCACTCAGCGGATAGGGATGCTCGTACTTCGGCTCGCATTTCCGCTTGAACCCATCGGCATCGCCGTTCACATCAATCAAGCCACGCGCTTCGGTTGGCCAGATCTTCGTCACGGCCTGGGGACCATCCACTCCTAACGCGCGATCGATGATCGCGATGGCACCCCATCCTTTGTCGTGGCACGAGGAAAAGGTACAGACGATCCGTTGCAGATGACCTGGGATGACGTGACCATCCAGAACCGCACCGGGGCAACCGGTGTTGTTACCCCATATCAGTTGATGGCGTGTTCCATCCGGATTGCAGACCCACAGCCCCTGAGCGGTGAATTGTTCGCGGTCCACATATTCCCAGCGCGAATAGAGGATTCGGCCATCGTCCATGAGTGAGGGCTTATTATCAAAGAGTGTGTTTTTACTGATCTGCACAATATTGGCACCGTCGGGTTGCATACGATAGAGGTTAGCCATGATGTGGCGATTGCAAAAGCAATACTTGGGTTCCCGGGTGGAGGTAAAGAGAATGTACCCATCGGACAGGTAAATGGGATCAAGATCGTCCACATCCGTCATCCGGGTAAGTTGCTTGAGGCCGGAACCATCCACGTTCATCTCGTAGATGTGATAACTGTCCTGCGCGTCCCGGCGCATGGAAAAGACGATCTTCTTAGCTGCGAAGTCGAGATCCGGATCGCGAATGAGGCCGGTTTTGGTTTCCAGAAGAGTCCGGGGCTGGCGTGTAACCGGATCGAATATCTTGAGGGCACCGCCACCGATGAAAGCACCCCCATTGAACTCATGTTTGGCGGCGGGAAAAAAATCATGGGTATTGTGGTGATCATTCCGATATTGCAGGTGGGTGACAAAAAGGATGGGAACCTTCACCGCCGCGGCACAACTATTCACAGATTTTCCGTTAGACAGCGACTCAACAGCAATTGAGTTACCTCTCATTTGATTCCCCTGCACCGTCTTTGATTCTTCCGCTAAACAAGCCCCAGCAAAACTCAACCCTAGCAACGCCACTGGTTGAAAAAAATGATTTTTAAAAATATGCATAATTACTTGCCTTGTTGAGTTCATTATTACACGGATAATCCAAGCGTTATTCAACTTCCAAACAAAGCACCGTCGCAAACCGATCATCTTTATTTTTTCTTGGCAAAGTCACTGTCAGCTCGGTCCCCTTTTGAAGCGTCTCCAACGCCTTCCTTTTAGCATCACCTAAAATGAATGCCTTTTTCAGCTTACCCATAAAACCCTTGAGCTGGAAATTTTCTTTTGGCCATTCGAAAATATGAATGTAGAGTTTCCCTGTTTGACCCCAGCACCAATCAAAGGGTTTCACCGTACAACGCCAGTCACGATCCACATAAAATTTGTGTTGCCCATTCGCGTCTTTCTTCTCATGATGATAAAAACCAAATTCTTCACCAAACGGACTCCGGCCCGCGCCGTAAATCGCCTCGCCGTTCACGTCTAACCACTTACCGACACGAAGAATGCGTTCCTGCGTAGCTTCTGGCATCTCACCTTCTCCTGTCGGATCCGCATTCAAGATGTAATTACCCCCCTTACTGACAATATCAACCAGCTTGAAGGTCAGCTCTTCAGCACTTTTCCAGTTATGGTCATCCTTGCGATACCCCCACGTCTCGTTGATTGTTCCGCAGGTTTCCCAACACCCCGTCCATACTGTATTCGGAATTTGATTGTCGCCCATGGACTGATAATCATGATAGTCGCCGGAACCCAGCCGACTCTGGAATATCATACCTGGCCGCAGGGCATGCATAATGTCAACAAATCGCTTGGACCGTTCCGCTGTCATTTCTTTGGGCTTGAGATCGAACCAGATGAAGCTCAGCGTCGGGTAATGGGTCAGTAATTCCTTGAATTGCGGAATGGCGACCTCATCAAGGTATTGATCGACATTCCGTTTGGCCCGCTCTTCCTTGTTTGGAACCAAGCCACGTGGATCCTGCCAGTCAAAAGCCTGACTCCAATAGACTCCGAATCTCAACCCGTGCCTGGCGCAGGCATCCTCCAGTTCCTTGACAGGGTCGCGTTTCCAGGGCGACCGGTCATAAAGATTGAAACTCGAAACCTTCGAGGGATACATCAGAAAACCGTCGACAAACTTCGCCGTCAACAGCATGTACTTCATTCCCGAGGCCTTGGCCAGGCGCACCCAGGCATCCGCATCAAACCGCTCTGGTTTCCAGGTGTCGGCGATGGCCGAGTATTCAGCTTGCGGAATAAGCAATGCCTGTTGAATAATTTCCCCGTACGGGCTCTGGCATTTGCGCCCCTTGTATTCGCCGGCCAGCACCGAGTAGAGACCCCACGTCACGAACATGCCAAACTTGGCTTCGTCGAACCACTGCACCTTGGGATTGCGTGACATAGCCGTTTTAACCAGCGGCGCGTCTTCGGGGGAATATAACTGGAATTCCTCGATCGTCGGCGTATCCCATGCGTCAAGAATGTTCAGCCGGAAATGGCGTGCTTTAACCGGGGCAAACAACAGTTTCTTCACTCCCATGATTGCATGATCGTTCAGCACTTCTTTCCATTGTCCATCCTGTTGATATTCCAGGGCAAATCGTTCCGTCCGAGGAGCAAGGAACTCTTTAATAATCGCGCCTCCTACTTCCATTTCAGCACCAAGATCAACCGCAATCCAGCCGCTATTCGTCTTGACCGCGGCAGCCCAGCGCGTCGAATCATCACCGTCAAAGGCTTTGGCAGCCGCATATCCGGCAGCCCAAAGACTTGAACACGTGGCTGCCTTGCCTTGCGAAAGCGGTACAACCTTTACCGCCGCCGACGTGCTCTGCGCTTCATCCCCTGACCCCTTGGCCATGGTTACGCTGGTCATCAGAATACCAACCAGTATGAAACCCTGCTTATGTCGTATACTCATGTCATCGTTCCTCACTATTCGCCTAAGGCCATGCTCAATTCGTTCCTGTTCAGCCCGACGATCCGAGACCAGCTTTCCTTGTTGATGGTCAAACGATGTTTGCCGGGCTTAAGATCCACCCGCTCGCCCTTGGGCGCGGCGTAATATTGAACCGACTTGCCCTCAGGCACGGTCAGTTCAAACTCGGTTTCCCACGGCTGCATCGGCCAGAGATAGGCCATGCTCTGGCCGTCGCGGGTGAAGACCTTGGCATGCACGGCCTTGAGCAGGATGTCCTGGCTCTGCGGGGCACGCTTGGGCGTGGGAATCGTCAGGCGATATTCGTTCTTCCCCGGTTGGGCATCGACTTCCAAAATGCCATTGAGGTTGCCGGTGTACGGTGCGCGGATCGGTACAAAGCGGTTGGCTCTGGCGACTTTCCACCACCCTTCACCCGCTTTCCATTCGCGGGGAAGATTCCACAGGCCAAGAGGAAACTGCTTGAGCGCCACCGGCGTCTCCAAAGTCATCGTGATTTCCAGCGCACCGTCCTGTTCCTTCTCCGCGCGGGTCACCTTCATCTTACGGATATCGGTGATCATTGGCGTCATCGCATAACGGTCATCGGTGTCGTAGCGCAGATTACGACTTCCAGCGTAGCGCGGCAATTGGGTATTGCCCCAGTCCGGATAATTCCACGGCTTGGTGTAGTCCCAATGGTAGAATGGCAGCATTCCCTCGGACTTCTTGAACCAGGCGGTGTAGTGGGCGTTCTCAATTTCCATGGCATCTGGATAATCCACCGACATTCCGCCATGTCGCACAGAGCCATACGCTTTGGAGCCACATTGCCAATTGGGTTCATAGCCCACCGTCTCCGGGATCTCGGAGAAACGTTGATAATAATCGATCTGACCGCGCTGGCCACAAAACACGATATTGGCACCCTCTCGAACCCGGCGTAGCAGATAATTAAAAAGCAACACGTTGGCACGCGTGGTTTCTACCGGACGGGTTGGCGACTTGAAATCTTGGATGCCAAAATCCAGAAACCAAGGCGCCTTCCGGCAGGCCTGGACTTGTACTTCCGCCTCAATCGCATCCAACATCCGGGAAAGGTAGATCTCATCCACCTCCAGACGCCCCGCACGTCCGCCGGCAAAGGGGCCGGTCGCAACATCATCCAGCAAGCAGGTGTCAAAGGCACCCAGTTGATGTTCCATAAACGTCAACGCATGTTTATTGAGCTGATTAAGCATGAGAACGGAATTGTTGCTCTTCGGCGCTGGTTTGCGAAAATCCTCATCCGAGGCAAAATAGGGCTGAAGCGGATGAGCGCTATGGTTGATCAACCAGACTCCGCCGTCCGCCCAATTCTGATAGGCACATAAAGCGGCGAACGCTTTCACGCCGGCTTTACGAGCGGCGCGGATGCTGCTTGCTCCGACCTCGTAACCATGAATGGAAGCGTGTTCCCGAGAAAACCCTAACGTTTCTCCAATCTCCAGCATGGCCGCCATGGCCGCCTGTTGCACGTCTTCGGGTTCAGCGGAGAACATTCTTGCATTTGGCAGATCGTTCAGATGCAATCCTGAATAACTCGCGGTACCAATGGTGATAACCGGTGAAATTCCCTCCTGGCGATAAAGCTTGCTCGCGTCAGTCAAAGATAGGACCGCCTGCGAATTGATGTTCTGCCCAGCCATAATTTTTCCCAAGATGGTTGTAATATTATGATTCCAGCGATCATGAGGCAAATGGTTGGTGGCGATACCAGGCGGTAAAACACCATTGCAAATATGTATGGCTGCCACCAACGTGCCAGGACCTGCCACGGCAAAACTGCGGTAGAACGTCGAGATGTCTCCACCGATGTCGCACGTCCAGCTCAGGCAATGTTGCCCCACTGGTACATTCGGCAACACCAGCGAAGCCGTATACTTTGTCAATCCATCAGCACGTTCACCCGTTTCCCAGGCCAGCGCCAAATCCTGCGTTTTTGCATTCTTCGGCAGGAGATAGGAAATGTCCAGCTTGACTGCCGAGTTGGGCTTTTTATTGGCCCATGCCTCGATTTTCAAGGTGACCGGGTCCCCTTCACCCGCCAATTCAGGAACCACTTGCAAGCGTACAGGCATGCACTGTCGCAATTGCTTGGAGATCTCGCGTGTCTTTTCTCTGAAGCTGTCCAGCCCCTTATTTAAAGCCTTGGTGGTACAACCGGTGGGTTGCGCCGTCAACTGCTTCTCGTCGCTAAATGATGATTGCAGTACAACCGAAACAAGTCGGTTCATTCCCGCTTCCTCACGATACACGAGTTCCTTGCATCCTAACCCGATTGCGAGGTCGGTTGCGGTTCCGGCCTCATCACGGCCAACTGTCCGACCCAGTGTCCTCAGAACGGTCCAGCGCTCACCATTGACATCCAGAACATACGCCCGTTTCTGATCCTGCGTCAACAAATGGTTCTGGCGTTTTAGCACCTCTGGCGTGACCGGCACACGCAAGAGTTTACAGCGCAATCCATTTTGAGTCGTGATCGCATCCGCCTTTTCTGGCACTTTCGAAGCGGGCAACGGTTCCAGCCGTTTGAGCCGGCAGACCTCTTTCCGTTCCGGAGACACATCGCGGAATACGCACAAGACCCAACCTTCTGGCACTTCATCAAAGTCGTGATAGCGTGTCACTTTAACAACGCTCTTTCCATCCCACGCGACATCTGCCTCGTAGCCAGTCGGCTTATGCCGAACCCTGAATTTGTGATTCGCTGGATCGACAGATACAATCACTGCCTCATATTTCCGTTCCATGGGTTTGGATGCCGCCGCACTGGGTTGGGTGGGCGGGGTGTCCGCGGCATAAGCAGCGGTTGCCGCCAGCACAGGCAACGCAGCCAGTGCCAGCGTCATGATTGTCGTTACCCGGCAGATAAGTTTAACTCGTTTGTTTTTCATAATACGTGTTTCCATGTTGGGTTTTATTTCGGCTCAAAAGCGATTTCTTCGCCTGGGGCGGTTTGAAAGTTTAGACTGGCTCCGGTCAGGATTTCCTGGGGTTTTTCGTTGCGGGTGACCAGCACTGATTTTTCCGGCCAAGGATTGATCAGTCGCAGTGGCTTGCCCGCCTCAGAGGTCACCCGTATCCACCGCACGTCCCCTTCGCGGTATTCGGCGCTGACTAGAAACGCACCCACGGCGCGCAAGGTTTGGAATTGCGCATTGCCATTGGCCTTTTTCCAATTTGGGAAAAGTCGTAACTCGCCACGATAACTCTGCAGAAGACACTCATTAACAACGCCAGGAATGGCAAAGTTCTCGATCCAGACGCCCACGCGTACCCACTCGTCGTGGGAAAAAGAATCGCGATTGTAACGTCCGCCAAGCGTCTGCACAAGAATGGTACACGAGCCGTTGTTGAGCAGGCAATATTTCATGTGACGCTTGAACTTCTCCACATCCAGAAGCCCCAGGCGCGCCGCCTGCATCGCGGTAAAGACCAGGTCGTTCCCCCCCTCGTTCTGCATATTACGCCAAGTATTCGCAGTAAGTTTAAGAACCTCCGGGGAAGAGTGCAGGCCATAGTCCTCTCCGGGAAACACAGGCATCAGCGGATTGGGGGTATTGTAAATAGCATCCACCGATGCACCGGCAACATCTTTCAGCACATGCCCCCCCCGAGGACTTTCTCCGTTAGCATATTCAGGCATGTTTTCTAATATTTCTTTTACGTGATCAATCAGCGTAGCTTCTTGCTTCTCCATACTTAAATCTCGGCAGGCTTGAAGATAGGCTTTAAAAAGAAACTTCGTTAACGTAAGTGCAGTAATATCATCGCTGAATTCAGGTTGGCCAAAATGCTCTGCCCATATCTCCGGGGATTGCGTGGGATAGATGTGGTACTTTGAATCCTTCCAAGGCGACGTAGGACCATGAGCATCTGGCCGACGCATATAGGCATTCATGAATTCCGTCGATGCCTTGATCGGGCCAAAGGCGCGCTGGCGGAGGAACTCCGTGTCCATAGTATAGAGGTAATGCCACCAGAGGCTCTGAACCGCCCAGGAAACAGGTGCAAGGTGGTTGCCCCAACCAAACCACGGCTTGTGAATCGATTGCGTTTCCACCGGCCAGTGGACTTGCGCATAGAAGGTTCCCGGCAGGTGATAGAATTTCTCCGCCCACCCGCGGCCAATGGGTAACAGAAAGTCAATCAAATCCACGTAGGGCAGATGATTTTCCACGTGGTTGCTGGAGAAAGCAGCCCAGAACAACTGCTCCACGTTGTAATCAAAGACGTATTCGCCGTGCCAGACGGTTCCGATGCGTTCGTTCATCCAGTTCCCGTAAAGACCCGGACAACGCCCTCCCGCGCGCACAACGCAATTAAAGAAATACTGGTTGCGATACCACTGTTGCTCCAGAAATGAATCTTCGAGAATGACACCGCTGCGCTTCCAATAATCTCCCCACACCTTCCGACTGGACTTTGCAATGCTTCCCCACTGCTCTTGGGTTGGTTCGGCTAACTGGGGAATTCCCTCAGAAATATCTTTGGACAATCCCTGCTCGATCTCCACCAAGGCAACAAAAGGACTGTCACCCTTTACATTATTGGGGAATTGCTGATTGGGTTCCTTGGCTGGTGCTTTGATGAAATTACCCGAAGAACGGAAACCTACTCGTAGCGCACGGTTCTTGTCCGACGAAGGCGGCAGGGCGTTGAGCGTTTGCCGAAAAGAAGTGCATTCGGCATTTTCTGATACCACCGTCGACATTCCGTTCGCGGGATTCAACGTGATTCGCCGGAAGGGCGAACGAGTCACCTTGCCCTCCTCATCCACCATTCGCATCCATACCCTGTCGCGATTCATCTCAGCCATGATTTGAAGCGTGTGGGTTTTCCCCTGCACCAGAAAACGCACATCACAGCATCCATCGGCCAAATGCACCGTATGACCCAGAAGCTCTGCGTCCCTGCGGTCAAACGATAAATAAAGAGTTCCACATGGCCATGGCCGAGGATAGCTATTGGCATACGCTTTTTCCGCCGGCGCGTTATACTCCTTCATCCAGGAGGAGTCGCCGTTTTTGAGTTTGGCCCAGAGTTCTTCAAACGTGCCGAGCTTGGACATGGGAATCTCCTCTGCCCGAATATCCCACACGCTGTTGTGCCCCAAATACAACACCACCGAGCTGGGCCGTGTGTGCACCACCACGCCCATGGCGCCGTTTCCCATCAGAGCGCCATCGAAAAAATCCTGACAGGGCCGCTCTCTGACAATACTATGTAACTCCGCACGGGCAGCCGGATCGAACGCTGTCACGGCCTGGAAACTGCGTTCGACGGGTTTGATGGCCGCCGCATTGGGTTGCATTTGCGGGGAGTCTGCTACGACATGAGTTACGGCGTTGGTAATAACGCAAACCAGAATACTCATTAGGATGGATCGCTGTTTATTCATGTGTGTTCCTGCCCTTAGTCAGTTCAGCGCAGACGATAACCGCCAGGATGCCAGCGCATAGCACCTGTCTGCATATCGGACATCTCCCCCCTGATATTGACATTAAAATATTGAAATCAACGTGCCTCTCCTGGGCAGGACCGCAAGCGTCTTGCCGTCCTCCGTCAGCACGAGCTGATGCGTGGGCGAGGAGAGCGTCAACGCCTTCACCGTCCCGGTGATCACGTTCGGCGACGTGAAGAGCGTGAAGCCTTCCTTCTTCCCCAGGCTTGTCGGCAGGTTGACTGTCCCCCCGTCAACCTTTAGCGTCCCGCTGACCGTCACGGGCATCTTATTCGTCGAGGGCAGCCCAACCACGCAGCCTGCGCCCAGGGTGAGATCGCTTGAAAACGTCACCGAGCTGTTGGCGACCGTCATCGTCCCGTTGTTGGTGAACGTACAGCCGACCGTGGCGGTCGTGTTTGAAAACAGGGCCGAGCCGCTGTTGGCGCCGATCGTGATGCCTCTCCCGCGCAGGGCCGTCGCGCCGTTCACCATCTCCAGCCCCACGTAATTGTAGGCCTTACCGTTGTCTTCAAACACATAGCCGCCCGCCACCGAGTTGGTGGCGCTGCTGCTGTCCAGACGGAATGCGTTCCTGCCCTGCCAGACAATGTTGTTCGTACTGATGCCGCCGGACGTCGCCAGATTATTCGTCAGGTTCGGCAGTGTGCCGCTCGTGATCCCGCGGAAGGAGAGCGTACCGTTATTGATGACCATGCCGTTGCCGGAACTTGCATCAAAATTGTTAATCGTGATCGTCGGGGCGGCCACGGTGAACTGCAGGATGCCGCCGTCGGCCACCGTCAGCTTGTTGCTCACGTTATTTGCCACAGCACCGGCCACCGTGATCGTCCCGACCGCTTCGAGCAACCCGCCATTGGCGATCGTCAGGATATTATTGGTGCTGTTGTATGTTGCTTTACCCACCCCCAAGGAAACACCGCCGCCGGTCATACTGACTTGTGAACCCGCACCGGTGATCAAGACGGTGTTGCCCACCATGTTGTTGGTTAATGTTCCGCCCCCATCATACATCTTCCCCACCGCAAGCCCGCCGGTGGTGATCCACAACTGCCCGCCATTCTGAACCGTCAGGGAATTGCTGACCACGTTCCGACCACTCCACACCCTGCCGATTACGACACTCAAAGCATTGGTCACCATGCCATTGGCGTCAATGGTAAACGTGTTGTTGGCGGCATCCGCCCATCGGGCGTCACAAAAAGACAAGTCGCTATTTTGAACGTCCCATAGCGACGTTTGCCCCACAGTGCCCACCAGGATCGAGTTGCCCATGCCCCCATAAATCTTACCGGCGAGACCAGCCGTGGCATACAATTTTCCCCCGTTGGTGATGACCAGGGAACAATTGACGGCGTTCACACCGGTGCCGGACGCAGAGGTGAAAGAAAGGCCGGCGACATTGGTCACTATGCCGCCATTGGCTATCGTCACATTGTTGTAATAATTAGTGGCATTAGCCATATTGGCAAATAACAACGTCCCAGCGTTGAGGTTCCATAATGACCCAGGGCCGGTCACCACCACACTGCTGTTGGAACCCGTCCCGGTGGAGCTGCCGACGTGGATTGTATTGCTCAAGGTGCTGTTGTTCATCGTCCCGCCGTTGAGCACCAGCGTCCCGCCGTTGTTCGCGCCTTTCAAAAAGCCCGCCGCGCTGTTGCCGGTCAGGATCAGCGTGCCGGAGCCGGCCTTGATGAAGTCGGTGCCTGCGAGGGAACTTGCGATCTGGCTTTCGCTGCCCGACGCATAAACCGTAATCGTAGGCCCCACGCCACCCAATGTGATCGTCCCGCCGGAGACGGTTGCCGTATTGGTAAAAGCGAGTTGGTTTGCGTAGACCGCCCCGCTGACCGAGGGCATCGCGCCTGCCATATTGAATTTGGCGATGTTGTTGGTGCCGTTGACCGAATCCCATGGCGTACCGGTCACGCCAGACCAGTTACTGGCGCTTGTGTTCCACGTCGCGCCCGCCCCGCCCGTCCAGGTCCCTGTTGCCGCCTGAGCCGCTGTCATTGCTGCAAACACGGATGCCAGTGCGACACCTGCTATGTTCATCGTTATTTTCTTCATCGCTTTCTCCTCTTTTATGCCGGTCTTTTGCCGGACACTGTTTTCATGGCCGTCGCCGAATTGGCTGTCGGCCATTGTGCTGCATCACACGAACTCCATGTCTTCAAAGGATGTTTTTAAAATATCAAATTAAAGACGGAAACGAAACCCCCTCAAAAGGGGGGGTATAGGGTGAGGCTCAGAGAACTGCCGTTCCGGTCATATCGAGGGGGACATCCCGCGCGTGGCGGCGTACTTCATCGCGGCCTCTGTCCGGGTACGCACATGGAGCTTGCCGTAAATCTGTTTGAGATACCAGCGGACGGTCTCTACGGTCAGGTTCAAGCGGTCCGCAATCTCCTTGTTGATGAGCCCCTGTGTCAACAGGTCCAGCAGTTCCACTTCACGCGGCGCAAGCCGTGCGTCAGCTTCCGAGAGCTGAGGCCCGGGGACTGGCTTTCGGAAGACGCTCACGACCTGCCGTGCGATCTCGCTGCTCATCGGCGCGCCGCCCCGCACGACTTCGCGGATCGCCTCCAGAATCTCGCTTGCGCTTGAACGTTTGAGCAGATAGCCGCACGCGCCCGCGCTGAGCGCGTCAAAGATGTTTTCGGGGTTCTTGTAGGCCGTGACCACAAGCACATTGAGCGCTGGCAGCAGCTCTTTGATCCGACGCGTGGTCTCGATCCCGGAAAGCCCGCCCGGCATGTTGAGATCCATGAGCACGACATCGGGAGACACCGCAGGCAAGGCGCGCACAGCCTGCTCGCCTCCTTCGTAGGCCCCCACGCACGTGAAGCCCGGTGATTCCTTCAGCATCCGCTCCAGGGTTTCTCGAAACCCCCTGTTGTCTTCTACAATTGCTATTTTGATCATATCAGCCTCGTTCGAAGGTCATTTCAACAATCAGGGTGGTGCCCGCACCGGGACGGCTCTCCACGGCGAAACGTCCCTGCACGTTTTCAAGCCGTTCCCGCATACCCCTTAAACCGTTCGCATCATGCCGTTCGTTTCCGCAGACAAAGCCCTGTCCGTTATCCGTGATCTGCATGCGCAGCACATCCCCCTCAAACCGTATACGCAGGAGCGCCTCCGAGGCGTTCGCGTGCTTGACCATGTTGTTGAGCGCCTCTTTCAGGACCATCAGCAGCGCATGGCGGCGATCAGGCCCGAGATGAACATCCGGAACCGACTCCGGCAGGTCGAGACGGCAACGCAGCTTCGTAGACCGCAGAAAGTCGCGCGTGTAATCCGCAGCGTAATAGAGGAACGATTGCAGGGTATCATTTCGGGGGTTGACCGTCCAGACGATCTCGTCGAGCGTGTCCACCATGCGCCGGGCCTTGTCGGCCATCTCCTGGATGCGCGTGACGCGGTCCGGCTCTTTTACGGCGGCGTGGGTCGCCAGGTCGCCCAGGACGCCGATCTCCGTCAGACCCGCGCCCAGATCGTCATGGATGTCCCGTGCAATGCGTGCACGTTCGCTCTCCACAAGCTGTTCAACCTTCAGAACGCGTTCCCGCTCTTCTGCGGCGCGGCGCACGCGCTCCAGGCGTATCCTGGCCCGGCGCCGCACCAGCCCGCCGCTGGCAAGCCCCACCCCGCCCAGCGCAATTAATGCGACCAGTAGCTTGAACCAGCCGGTCTCCCAGAGGAAGGGTGCAATCTCCACCGAAAGCGGACACGCTGCCTCCGTCCAAGCCCCGCCGGGCCGCGCAGCCATCACTCTGAACTTATACTTACCAGGATGCAAAAGCGTATAGGTGGCGTTCCGTTCTCCTGTCATACGGGACCAAGCCATCTCCTGACCTTCCAGCAGCGTCTTGAAGCGGACGCGGTCTGGCGCCTGATACTCTGGCATGGTAAATTTAAACACGAGTTCGTGCGTACCAGCAGGGAAGTGCACGACGTTCCCAGACTCGACCAGACTCCGAAACAGATGATCAGCCAGCGGCTCTCGGTCGCCATGCCCAGCAACACCCACTTCCTCAATATAGACACGGAACGTGGGCTGGACTTCAGGCAGGAACGCCGGGGCAAGGGTGGCGACACCCTCCTTGGCAGCGAAGAGCAAGGTGCCGTCCGGCATGCAGGCCGCGAGAGACCCTCCCGCGCTCATGAATTCAGCAGTAACACCGTCCCGCTCCCCCACAAAATGAAACTCGAGTGTCTTCTTGTTCCCCTGTGCGACTGCCAGCAACTCCTGTTTGTCCACACGGCAAATCTCCTGCCTGAACGCGATCCAGAGATTGCCCTTTCCATCGTCAAGCAGTTGCCGGATATCGTTGCTCGGCAGCCCGTGTTCCGTTGAAAAAGCAAAAATTCGACAGTCCGAGGTTAACCCCTTTGTTGCGGGACTCTGGTCTTCGCGACGTTGACCCTGTGTCCTCACCACCCTTGCAAGACCGGCTGGCGTGGCCACCCAAAGGACACCGTTTGTCTCGCGAAGGAGCAGACGAATGGTGTCCGAGGGCATTCCGTTCTCCATACGGAGCTTCTGCAGGACGTGCCCAGCAGACGTAAGGTGCCACAGGCCACTGCTCTGTGTGCCAGCCCAAAATCCCTTGCCCTCGTCTCCGCACAGGGATAACACCGCATCCTCCGGCCCCTCTGCAGCGGCCTCTGCCCAATGGGACCGCCTTGTAAACAAAAGTCCCTCGCGTGTTCCGATCCAGAGCCCGCCATCCTTGGCTCCCAGCAGACTAGAGACCTCCCGTGACAGGTGGCTCTTTTCTGCACAGAGTTGTCGGATCAAGCCGTTTGTCATCACACGCCAGGCATGGTTTCCTCGGGTACCCACCAGCAAATCGCCGCTTCCCGAGTCGGTCAGAACCGAAACCTCAGCCGTTTTCAACACAGGGTGGTCCTCAAAGCAAGGCTTGTTGTTTTGGAGTGAACCGGACCTGACTCCCCTGCCGCTTGTCCCCAGCAACAGTCTTCCTTCCCCTTTTGAGAGGAGCGCCGTGACCTGACGTCGCGGTTCAGACGGAAAAGGCGCATGCAAGCGAATTCTGCGGGGCAGCAGTTGAAGAAGCCCGTTACCCGTACCGACCCACAGGGAGCCGTCCGAGGTCTCCTTCAAGCAACGGATGTCCGTGACCGACTCGCTTCGCGTGTCCAAAACGAGCATGTGCCACACCCCTTGCCGACAACGGCAAAGACCCTCTGAAGCCCCCAGCCAGAGTTCATCCCTACGCTCCAGGAGCGTTGCGAGTCTCAAACCCTGGGGCGGGAACTCCACCCACTCCACAGTGTCGTTGAGACGCCGAAAGAGCTTCCCGTCCAGTCGCTTGCCCCACAAGGTTCCCTCCAAGCCCCTGAACACTTGGAAGAGCTTTCCCTTGACCCCTTCGGTCGGGAACGGAGACACCTGGTAAGAGCGTCCGTCAAAACGAAACAGTCCTGACTGTCCCGCGAAGACCATGGCTCCTTGCGCATCCATAATAGCAGAGGAAAAGGGGGTCAAGGATGCCGTACGGCCCGGAGGCACGAGGGTAAACACACCCGCATGAAAGCGGAAGGCACCGACATTTGTCGCGGCCCAGATCGTACCGTCGGGGCCTTGCTTGACCCAGAAGACCTCCACCTGAGGCTTCTGCTGAAGCCCGCCGTCCGACGCATCCGCAGCCCCCTCACCAGGGGAAGGTAGAATGATCTCCCTCTTCAGCTCGATGGACTTCCATGATGAGCCTTCCCGCCGCATCACGCCATTCTCGCCGTACAGCCAGAGAAAACCGCGCTTGTCCTGCATCAGACCGCGCAATCGCCTGAGCGTGCAAGAGGACTCCTCGCCAGGCTGCCACGAGAGAAATTCCATGCCGTCGTAACGAACCACATGCCTCGGTGTCGTCAGCCAGAGAAAACCGTCAGACAACTGCTGGACAGAGGTGATGGCGCCTTCGGGCAGACCATCCTCCATGCCCCAGCGATGGACGACATACTCCTCTTCGATGGTCAATGGCGCCGCCTGCAAGCAGCAAAAAGACAACATGCCGATGACGAACGTAACGGGAAGAACTCCGCAACCGCCATTCGACTTAAAATCATCCGCATCCCATAGAAAATTTAATAATGTTGCCACGAACATCCCACGCGTAACGTGTTCCCTGGCCGCCCATAATGGTAAGCCAAAATAATTTGAACACCGATACTTGGTTTTTATTATGTGAGGAAGCAGGCAAAATAGTCAATCCCGAAAATCAGATATTTTTTTAAACAGCGAAAGACGAAAAACCTTCTCGCGCGGGAAGCAGGGGCTGACATCGAAGTCATCGTTCCAGAAGAACTCAAGTTATCGTATCAGAAGAGGTCAGCAAGGCTTGTCCTTTGGAGGTCAGACGGTATTTTTGCAGACGGCTATTGGGTCGACCGTATTCAATGACAAGGCGGGCATTCCATTATTCCTGTGAAGTTATCCTCACGTTTTGCAGTCGCCACTGGACAGCGTAACCCAAAAACCTTATGATACCGCCTTTTCTTTTTGGAGTACATTTTTTGCGCCCGCGCAACTCGTCGGCTATATTGCATTGGTCTTAGGCATTATTGCTTTTCTCCAGCGTTGCGATACCCGACTGAAAGTGCTGGTCGCAGTGGAGAGCATTGCCTATACAGTGCATTTCTTCCTGCTGGGCAACTATCCGGCCTCTGGCAGTGCGATGGTCTCCTGCTTGCGCAACCTGACCTCCCTCAAGTCGCGGGCACCCTGGTGGATCGCGGTCTTCATTACGATCAATATTGCCATCGGTATCACGACTGCAAAAGGCGCAACAGGATGGTTGCCGGTCACCGCCTCTGCCCTAGCAACAATAGCCGTCTTTAAGATGCACGGAATTCCGATGCGAATCGTCCTGTTTGTCTGCACCCTCTTGTGGCTGGTGAATAACGCCCTGAGCCTCTCCATTGGCGGAACGGTACTGGAGGCGATCATCGCCGCCGTCAATCTCTGGACGATCATCCGCATGGTCATCGAAAAACGGTCCACCGACGAGACCCCGCAGGAAGCCGCCGCCTCCCTGGTGTAAGACTCAGGCGGCAAACGCTTACCGTGTCTTAGTCGGAGTGGTGTCCGACCCTCCAACGGTCTCATAGATCCCGCTGTACTCCATGAAAAC
>SESA01000482.1_pt1 | contig 25753 bp, 21 predicted proteins | sample 3171451 | NCBI WGS metagenome assembly SESA01 (sample SAMN06051862, study PRJNA518727) | freshwater metagenome | biome: subpolar coniferous forest; feature: holomictic lake; material: water; isolation source: holomictic Lake 227, 8 m depth | place: Canada: near Kenora, Ontario | collected...
CCGGACTTCGCCGCGATGATTCATGGTGGCCACCGAATGAATGGCGTCGCCAATGCAACCAAATTTTCCGCCCGCGTTCATGCGCGTCGCGCCGCCCATACTTGCGGGAATTCCAGCCATTTGGCAGAGTCCATCAAGCCCCTCGCGTACGCAGGCGTTGAGAAGTTTCAACACATCCACGCCCGCGGGCGCAAGCACTTTGTTGCTTTCGCCATTCGGGCGCAATGTCCACTGCGTGAACGCGGGTTGATCCAACTTCATCACGACGCCATCAACGCCTTCATCCAGAACCAACAAGTTCGCTCCAGAACCCAGCACGCGAACCGTTTGATTTTCATTGTGGCAGCGGCGCAATAATTCTTTCAATGCCGCTTCCGTTTTTGGTCGCACAAGCATGTCCGCTTTCCCGCCAACACCAAACCATGTGTGCCCGGCCAAGGGCGCGTCCATTTCAATAATGACGTCAAGTCCGTCCGTGAGCGATGTTGGAATGGAGGCGTTCATGTGGATCACTTTCCCAGGAACATATTCGCCGCTCGATAAACCGGTCCGGCGCCCATGGTCACCACAACATCACCAGCTTGCGCAATCTCTTTCAGGCGAGCGGCTCCCGCCTCTATGGTGCCTACGCATTCCACGGTTCCGCCATGCTTGCGAATTCGGTCCGCGACATCCTGGCTCGATACCAGCGCTCGCTCGCTCTGTGCGTCGCGAACAAAGTGAATGTCCGTCAAGAGCACGTGGTCGGCCGCGGTGAAGCACGCGCCAAAATCCTCCAGCAAAAGCCGCGTGCGACTGTGTTGATGCGGTTGGAACAAACAGATCAATTTCCGCGGTTTTGTGGCATTTTTCAAGGCTTCCAAGGTTACCCGCACTTCGGTTGGGTGGTGCCCATAGTCGTCGTACACGCGAACGCTTTCCGCGCCAACTTTCCGCTCGCCAACAAATTCAAGGCGTCGATCAACTCCGGCGAAAGAAGTCAGCGCCTCTTCCACGCTGGCGCGATCGGCGCCAAGTTTCAAGGCCATGATTCCAGCGCCCGCGCCATTGAGCACATTGTGCGCGCCAAATAATCGCGGTTGCCATCGCAAAATTTCTATGTGCTTGTTGTGCACGCGCGCCAAGCCGTTGGCCGCCATCTCAACAACATAATCAGCCGCTGGATGCCAACCAAATGTTTCAATTGCGGCGGACACGTCGCGCGTCACGCGTTCACGTTGCGCGCCTTCATGCGCGATCAACATGAATCCACCATCAACGGCGGCGGGCAGGCGCTGCGCGAACAGATGAAAGGATTCAATGATTTCATCAAGCGATTTGTAGCAATCCAAATGATCACTCTCCACATTGTTGATGATGGCCGTGGTGGGGTGCAGTTGATGAAATGAGCGGTCAAACTCGCATGATTCGGTCACAAGAAATCCAGGCTTGTGCGAGTAGGGACCCTTGGACAACATCGCGGCGCCGGCGCGCGCGCTTCCACCCAAAGATCCGCACGTTGCGCCCGCAATAAAACCGGGATCAAATCCAGCGTGCAACAAGCACCATGTGAGCATGCACGTGGTGGTGCTCTTGCCATGGGTGCCGGCAACGCACACCGCGGTGTGACCCAATTGCAACAAGCCAAGCGCCTGCGCGTAGGTGCGCGTGGGAATATTTTTCTTCATCGCAGCGACAAGTTGCGGGTGATCAGATTTCGCGGCGGCCGTTGCGATCACCAGTTCACAATCCGCTGGAAGCTCCTTCACATCACCAACGGCAATATCAAATCCCGCAGCCTGCAGCGCTTTCACCGCGGGGCTTGCCTCGCTATCGCTGCCGCTTACAACGGCGCCGCGTTTATTGAGCAAGCGCGCAAGTCCACTGACGCCGGTTCCGCCCGCGCCCACAAGCCAAATCCGCCGACCTTGCAGGCCGCGCGCATTTGAAAACCACTCGCTCAGCGGATCGCTCTTCACGCTGATCATCGTAGGAACTTTCTTGGATATTTCGTGCTTCAATTGTGTGCTTTGCGCCATGATCTCACCATCGGCAGAGCAGGGCTTGCGGGGTGAAAACACAATGTTTTTCTTGCGTGTGTTCCCGCCGCCTCCTGGCGCATTCTCCGTACAATCGGCGCATGACGGAATCGGCTGCTCCATTGCGGGCTCAAGTTTTACTCATCGACGACGAGGTGGAGCACGCCCAAACCATGGCTGACGCTTTGAAGCGCCCTGGTCATATTTGCACCATCGTGAACAACACCGCGCAAGCGGAAAATGAGCTTCGCAACGGCAATTTCGATGTGATTGTCACCGACCTTGTCATGGATACGCCCACCAGTGGTCTTGATGTTTTGAAACTGGCAAAGACCCATCAGCCGGACGCCGAAACAATTTTGGTCACGGCCCACGGCGATGTTCCAACGGCCAAGGCCGCGTTGCAGGGTGGGGCCTACGACTTCATAGAGAAGCCGCTTGATGTGGTGGTGTTCCGCAATATCGTCCAGCGCGCCGCCGAGACGGTTTTGCTTCGCCACCAAAATTCAAGCTTACGTGGTCAAGTCGACGCCGCGTATGGCTTCGAAGGAATCATCGGCGAGTCGGCGGCAATTCGCCACGTCATCGCCACCATTCGACAAATCGCGCCCAGCACAATTCCGGTGTTGATCACCGGCGAAAGTGGAACTGGCAAGGAGCTTGTCGCCAGCGCCATTCATAAACATTCAAAGCGCAAGGACCGTCGCTTCGCAACATTCAACGCGGCGGGTCAAAGTGAAACACTTTTGGAAGATCAATTGTTTGGCCACGTGCGCGGCGCGTTCACAGGCGCTGACCGCGACCGCGAGGGCGTGTTTGAATACGCAGACAAGGGCACGCTTTTTCTGGATGAGATTGGCGACATGCCTTTGTCAATGCAGCCCAAATTGTTGCGCGTGCTGGAGACAGGCGAGTTGATTCGCCTTGGCGCCAACGATCCGCGCAAAGCCGATGTGCGTTTCATAAGCGCCACCAATCAAGATTTGAAAACTCGCTCAAATGATGGGCGTTTCCGCCAAGATTTGTATTTCCGCCTCAAGGGCGTGGAGATCAATATTCCATCACTGCGCGAGCGACGCGAGGATGTTCCGCGATTGGTCACGCACGCCGTTGGCAAGTGGTGCGCTGAACTCGGTCGGCCACGCCTTGGTGTTTCACAACCCGCCATGATGCGGCTCACCGCCTACGACTGGCCAGGCAATGTGCGTGAGTTGCTCAATCTCATGCACCGCATTGTGGTCACATGCAATAAAAATGAAATTGACATCGCGGATATTCCAGATGACATTCGCTCCAGCGACAACGACAGCGGAGGCAACGTAGGCAGTTTCGCTGGCGTTGGTCTTGATAAGTTGGAGAAGGAAGCCATCCGTCAAACACTGGCGCTCACCCAAGGCAACCGCGAGCAGACCGCGCAAATGTTGGGCATTGGCGAGCGCACGCTCTATCGCAAATTAAAGGAGTACGGACTCAGGTAGCGCTCGGCGCCGCCTCAGTCGCATTTCATCATGCCATGGATTTTGTGGAGACACATGACGGCGGAACTTTTGCGAGTTCTGTTGTTAACCACCACGGTCATCGTGGTGGTCATCGCTTTTGGCGCCGCCATTAAGCCGTTGGCGGATAGTTCGCTTGGCTCTGGCAGTGTGGTGAAATATGTGGCTCTTGCCATGATTCCCATGTTGCAGTTCGCCTTGCCATTTTCAGCGGGTTTTGCGGCAACTTTGGTGCTTCACCGATTCGCCGCCGACAATGAATTGGTGGCCATGAGCACCAGTGGCATGCGCTATCGAACCATCTTCGCGCCAGTCATCGCCGTTGGTTTGGCGCTTCTTGTCGGCATGTTTATTTTATTGCACACCGTTGTTCCAAGATTTTGGGGACGCATGCAAGACATGCTCGCCAAAGATGCCACCAGTATTTTTCTATCCGCGGTGTCTCGCGGCGAGGCGCTTGAAGTTGGGCAGGTCAGTATTTACGCCGACACCGCGACGGTTGATCCAGTTCCGCCCGACAACGGAGCGGAGCAACGCTTGTTGCTGCAAGGCGTCGCGGCCATTCAAAAAAATGGCGCGGGTCAGCCCGTCACTGAATTCACAAGCGAGTTTGCAACGGTCGATGTGCATCGCGGCCGCGAAGGTGTCATCATGAAATTGGCCATGACCAATGGTTCTGGTTTCAATGCCGCCGATGGCACCGTGGTCTTTGTTCCAACTGCGCAGCCGCAAGCCGTTCAATTGGGTCGAGCATTGGAGGCCGACGCCAAGAGCATGACCTATTTCGAGTTGCAAGATGTTCGCAATGATTTGCCCAATCACATCGAAGTGCAGCCCGCGCGCCAGGCGGTTCTGCTGTCGCTCACACGCGCGCAAGTGTGGCAGTGCATCGCGCGTGAACTTGAAACCTCCGGCAAGGTTGAATTGGTGGAGGAGGGCGGCCGCCGTTCGTATCGAATTGAGGGCGGAACATTGGAAAACGACATCATCAAGCCCAAGAGTCCCAACACCACCGTTCGCATTGTTGAACTGGATCGCGCCAGGCCCATTCGCGAGGCGGTGTGTTCGCAAGTGGTCATGCCATTTGATACAGAAGATTCCAGCGTTGGCCGTGTTGATCTCATCGCCACCGCGCCGCGCGCGAAAGATTTGCTCCGTTCCGAGGGACTTTCGTCTCGGTGGCCCGCGCGCATTCGCAGTCTCAGCGCCGCGCCTTGCTCCACAAGCAATATCGCCAAGCTTGAATTTGCCGAACTTGCGCCACACGTTGGCGAACTGACCAAGTTAGACGGAAGCATTCCAAAGTCCATTCAAGCCGCGGGCACTTCGTCATTGGCCAACCTGTTTAAAATCATGAACGATGTTGATGTCGACGCGTTCTCGCATTTGTGTCAGCGCGCTGCGTTGGCTTGGTCCGCGCCACTCATTATTTTGTTGGGCGCCTCGCTGGCCGCATGGAAACGCAACAGCCTTCCACTCACCATGTATCTCATCGCGTTCATTCCAGGCATTCTCAATATCGTCATGATCGCTGGCGGCCAGCAAGTCATTCGCGCGGACAACGTGGTGTGGGGCGTGATCGTTTCCTGGTCGGGCAATGCCATTCTGCTTTTGTGTTCCATGTATGCGCTGCGGCAGTTGGCGAGAAATTAATCCATGAAGATCATTGATCGATATGTCGCCGCTCGTTTCTTGGTGAACTTCTTTCTTTTAGGCGCCGCGCTCTATGTTTTTGGTGTCAGCGTGGACGTGGTTATTCAAGCGTCGCGCTTTCTTGATGCCGCGGACACGGCGGTTGCGGCGGGCCGTTACGGTTCTCGAATCATCGCCTTCATGATGATGGTCTTGGATTTTCACGGACCGCGCATCTTTCAATTCTTCCAGTTCATGCTCGGATTTGTTTCTATTGGTGCCATGGGTTTTGCGGTCTCGCAAATGCACCGCAACCGCGAACTCACCGCGCTCATGGCCTCAGGTGTCAAGCTTCGGCGCTTGGCTTATGTGTTGCTGCTGACCGCCGGCGCTCTTCAATGTTTTCAATTTGTGAATCAAGAACTTATTCTTCCAAATCTAGCGGCGCGCCTTGTGCGTGATCACAGCGGTCTGAAGTACGACACGGTCAGTCAATTTCCAATTCCGTTAACACGCGATGGACGCGGCACGCTGATTCAAGCGATTCGTTTTGATCCCGCTCTCAATATCGCCACCGGACTTGTCGCGATTGAGCGTGACGAAAAAGGAAACGCCACGCGCCGCATCAGCGCAACAAGCGCGCAATGGAATACGCAAGATAAAAAGTGGATGTTGACTGGCGGTTCCGCAATTGAGCCATTGAAACCAGGCAATACGGCGCAACAAAAAGCATCCTTCACAACTAGTGTTGACCAACTTGAATCTGACTTGGGTCCTGAACTTATTTTAAGCCGCCGCTATCGCCTTTACGGTCCAATGCTTTCCACGCGGCAAGTATTCGAGCTCATGGGACGTGGTGGAGACAATCAAAATCAAGGCGTTCGTTTGTTGTGCGCGCGATTCATTGGACCGCTTGCAAATCTGCTTGTTTTGGCGGCAACAATTCCATTTTTTCTTCGACGGGAACCTTGCAACATGTTGGTTCAAAGCGTGCGTGCCGCGGCATTTTCCATTCCCACCATGATTGGCGCAGCGGTCATGTTGTTGGTGCCAACGGAAGGTCTCAGCATTCCAATCGCCGCGGCGCTTCCATTCGCGTTGCTGCTTCCTTTGGCTGCGTATCGACTCACCGAGCTGCGTTCTTAACGCGGGTCCATCCGTCTAAAATCGAATCGTCAAAGATGGTCACATTGCGCTGCGCTTGACGAAGTTGCTTCGCCAAATTCTCCATTAAAATACGCTCTTGCCCGCGGCGCACGGCGCGGTCTGCTCCGGATCGGGCTTGTTGCGCTTTCTCCGGATTGCCTGCAATTTCATCTTCGAAGCGAATAAACACATAGCCATTGTCAATCAACACTGGAGAACTCACTTTCCCTTTTTGCAGAGCCCACAATGTTTGACGAAATGAACTTGGCCAACTTGGATCAAGCCGGCTTACAGGCAGCACCAGCCCGCCACGCTCCGCTGATCGATCCGTGCTCATATCGGCGGCGACTTCGCCAAAGGGTTCACCCGCGTCAAGCCGCATGCGCGCCTTGGCGCAACGATCAAGATCGGGCAACGCCATCACTCGACATTGGCGACGCGCTCCGTGCTCCGCGTCAATGACGGCTTCGATTGCTTCTGGCGTCACTTTGACATCATCTTGAACCAACAAGCGCATAGCGGCATTGCGTTTCAGCAATGATTTCCAGCGTTTTTCGCCTAATCCTTGCGCCGCGCGCAATTCATTCAGCAGCACGGCGGCACGCGCGGGGTCGTCCGACAACGACGCCACAAGTTCGCGCTCCTCGGCATCAAGAAGTTCCTGGGGCAGATTTTTTTTTCGCGCCAGCAACATTCGATCCAATTGTCGCTCAAGAAAAAGTTCTTCCAAAATAGATGCGCCCGCGCGCTCAGCAAGCAGTGGTCGCAATTCTTCCCAAGTCACCGCGCTTCCATCCCACAACGCAGGCGGCCTCACAATGACAGGCTGTTTTGTCGCGTCAATGATTGCCTGCGCCTCAGGTGTGGCCGGCGCTTTTTTTAAAGCAGCAGCAGCGGCAGAATTTTGATTCGAAGCGGTCAAAGGCGCCTTCGAGGAGGTCGCTTGTTCTGAAACTGTGCCGCACGCGCATAAGAACGTGGCGGCATAGATAATCAAAGGAACTTGTGTTGTATCTACAATCCGTCCGCGGAAGTTCTTTGTTTTTTTCTTCATAGATCGTTCCTGCATACGTGATACTCTTGCCCTCAATGTATAGCCTGCGCGCATGTTTGTTCATGAGTTCTTGCATATTTGCTGTATCCGTATCAAGCTCTGTCACAAGTGCACAACGCAACAATATAAAAAACACCAGCGCGCCACTGTCGCGAACATTTCAAGATGGAACGTCCAGTACAGGGGCTTTTAGCAGCAAACCTGCAGGTTCCACGCCAATTCCTTCCCAAAACCAAGCGCCCATTCCCAATCTTCCACCATTTCAAAGTAAAGCAGCTGGACAGGCATCGGATTCAAATCCGATTCCAAACGCGTCCGCGCTTTCCGTGGCTGGCGTACCAGTTGCTGTTCCAGCTCCAGCAATGTCGCCGGTGTTGGCAAGCCTTGTGAAAGCCCGCGATCACAAACGCACTCTAGCGGATCGCGCCGCCGCATTGACCAATGCGCAGAACGAAATTTCCAAATTGCCAATATCTGAGCAGGGGGCTTACATCGAACTTGTCAACGCAAGCCGTCAGCGACTTATTGTTGACACATATTTATTCGACAGCGGGCAAGTTCAAAACAACATTCCCGCGAAGACCAAGTAATATTTTTCCGCCACGCAGCTCAGCCAAGTGTGGCAGTGTCTTTGATAATTCCTTCAACAGATCCAAGTTGATCTTTGGCGAAAGCCATCCGCTGCGTTTCCACCGCTCAATCATTGGAACATCAATGATTAATGCATCGTACTTTTTTGAAAGCGCGGCGATTGTTTCCATGACTGTCATTCCATCGCAACATTCAATCGCATTTGTATCCCATACGCTTGACCACGTCAGTGACGCGCTGGGCTGAATCCAGAAAGGCGTGCTCCAACCAACGCTCAGCACGCGCCATTCAGGGCGCCAATGGTTGATCAGCAATTCCACAGTTTCATTTTTGGAGGCCGCGGTTCGTAGGTTGACGTCATTTGAAAGCAGATCGCGCCAATCGTCATCCCCTTGAAAGTAGCCATTTTGTCCTATGAAATACGCGGCATTGGGGGTGTCCGTGGCTAAATTCCAAACAGGCACACACGCCCATGCACACAACAGAAGTGTCAAAAAAAAGTTCTTGCGCCCGTCCGTGGTGGTGGCATCTTCACAATCTGCGCTTGAAAACATGCTCGCAGTAGCAAGTCCAAATGCAAGAGAAAGCGGAACCGCCAGCGGAATTAAAAATCGACTTTGCAGGTGTGTCGCAAACATCCAGCCAAGAACAATCAACGCGCAGCAAATTGCTAAGGCTATGGCGACATATTTTGTTGCGCTGCGCAAAGACAATACAGCAATGCCGCCCACGCCAATCCATGGAAGCGGTCCCCAAAACCATTTCCATGGTTCGCCCGCGTTCGGATTTTCTCCTATGCCAAATACAAAAAATTGATTCCACAATGCAAGCGCGCGTTGCATCAGGGTTGCGTCGCTGGCATGCGCGGCATTCCAACGCATGCCTTGCTCACCGCTCCACCATCCTGCTCCCATGAGATTGGTGGCTAAAGGAAAGAAGGGCGCTCCGGCGTAGTACCAATTGCGCGCAAGCCATGGAGCCAGTCCAATTGTCATCGCCAAAGCACTCCATGCGAGTGTTTTCCAATTCAGAAATCTACGATCTCCCCGCAGTGCAATCCATGCTAAGACCGCGGGCACAACTAGAATTATTGAACTGGCTTTGCTTCCAACCAACACGGCCAGGAGCGCGCCAAACATCAAGCCAGTCCAAGGCAACGATATTGCCTTGCGTGCAAAAACATTCAAAATCGCAGCAAATGCAAGCACTATTCCTGATTCGCTGTATGCAAGTGATCCAACCACAATCAGCCACGGCGTGGCCAACACTCCGCACAAAGCGCTTGTTCGCGCAACCTGTTCATTCATTCCAAACTCACGCGCAAGAATGACCGCCGTATCTGCAATCACAAACGCCGCCACAAGCAACACACTGCCATGCAAAAGTTGGCACGCAACAGCGCCATCGCGCGCGTCGGTTGCCAAACTCATGAGATGAAGAAATCCGCCCTCAACAATATTTGGCATTCCTGCATACGCCAGAAATTCAAGCGGGCGGATCGTTCCGACCGCCATCCATTCCTTGGGCGCTTGCAAGTGATACTCCAGTGCGTCGTATCCACCAAATTCCGTGCTCCACAAAATTCCTGGTGAAACACTTGCCGCAACCAATAGTGTTGCCATGGCTGGAAGCGCGGGCCACCACCAATTGGCGCCCGAATTTTTATATGTTTCTATTTTATTTTGTATCCACATCAATCGCAGCGCCAGAAGCCATCCTGGAATGAAAACCACGGTGGCAAACAAGCCGCTTCGTAATCCAATCGTTCCAAGCCATTGATCCATCAGCAATTGAATCCCAATTCCAAAGGCAAACGCCAGCGCGCGACCATCTGGTCCACTTCCAAATACTTTTTTCTTGGCGAATAAGCCCAAACCAAAGGCGCTCAGCAACCATGCGGCGCACTTCCAACCGCTGAACATCCACACGCGCCAGGCATCAATTCCGCAATTCCAGCCACCCAAGACGCTTGTCAACAAAAATGCGGCAAATCCCACCACGACCGCGTTGAGTGCCATAGAAGTCATTCGCGCGGGTTTCATGCGAAAGTATTATGCCGAAATCTCTGGCAAATGTTCAGTTCTCTCATGCTGCAACGCCTCTCTAGCCGATTGCATTGCGCGGTCACGGATGACCGTTTGTGCCCATCAGGCAGTCACTGAAAAGTTGGCGACAGGAGGTCGTATGCAAGTAGAAACAACACGATTTGGCAGCGTTGAGGTGGATGATTCTCGGCTGCTTCATTTTCCAGCGGGTCTTCTTGGTTTTGGCAGAGTTCACCAATTTGCATTGCTGCAACCCGATGATCGTGGCGTGTTCTTCTGGCTTCAGAGTATTGAAAGCCCCGATGTCGCGTTTGTGGTCACCGATCCGCGGCTTTGGTCCGCTGATTACACGGTGTCCATGCGACGCGAGCAGAGCGAGGAAATTGGTTTGCGCGGCGACATCACTCCGGAAATTCTCGTGATTGTGAATCGTCGCGAAAGTGGAATCACCGCAAACATGCAGGGCCCATTGGTCATCAATCCATCCAATAGAACTGGAATTCAGATTGTGCTCACCGATCGTCGTTGGACAACGCGTCATGAACTGGTCTCGGTTTCACCCGTTGCTCGGGCCGTGTCCGCGTAAATTGATCCGCATTTTCTGAATTTACTTTTTCAAAATTATCATTCATGCTTGTTCTTTCCCGCCAAATAGATGAACGAATTGTGATTGGTGATGACATTGAGATTGTCATCGTTGATATTCGTGGCGACAAAGTTCGTCTTGGCATCGTGGCGCCTACGTCTATTTCCGTGCATCGCAAAGAGGTGTATGAGGCCATTCGCAAAGAGAACGAGCACGCCGCAACATTGCGGGGCGATGTTCCAATGATTCACGCGCCAACTCATTCCCCCGATAGTTTGAAACGATTGGCGAGCGGTCCTGCTCCAGCGATCAAACAATTTCGCCGCGAAAGCGCATAAAATTCTGTTGCTCAAGCACCTACGCTTCGCCTGTATCAATTCATCTCAAAAGAAAAACCGCCGAGCATGTTGCTCGGCGGTTGTATTTCTAAAATAAGAATCAGTCTTTACGCAGCGCGTGCTTTGGCAGCCAAGTGCTTCTTGGCCATGTCCACCAACACATCGAATGTGGTTGGATCTTGAATGGCAAGCTCGCTCAGCATCTTGCGGTTCAGCAACACGCCAGCGCGTTGCAAGCCGCCAACAAACAGACTGTATCTGTAATCGCGCATTCGGCACGCCGCGGTCAAGCGGGCGATCCAAAGTGAGCGCATGTCGCGTCGACGAAGTCGTCGATGCGTCCAAGCGTTTCGGCCAGCGCGCATGAGGGCGACTTTGGCTTGTTGCTTGTGACGGCTCTTTGTTCCGTAATAACCTCGGGCCTGGCGTAGAACGCGGCGACGAGCTTGTGTGCGGGCTGCTCCTTTACGTGCGCGTGGCATGGATCAATCCTTCCCGCCGGTTGCAGCCGGACGTTTCGCTGTTCGCAATGAGCGACCCAGCATTTTTGACAAGGCAATCAGGTCAGTTGCGCCGAGGTATCGCGACTTGCGGTAACTCTGCACAGTTGTGCCCTTTTTATTGCTCTTCAGATGACGTGAATTTGGCGAATGAAAGCGCACCTTGCCTGTGCCGGTCACTTTAATTCGCTTGAGTAGTCCTTTATGGCCTTTTTGCATATGTGTTCGCCGCTTTCGTTGAGGGTCGACAAGTCTAACGAAATCGTCAGTTTGGTCAAGCGATATGGGGGGGAAAGATAAAAATACCTACAAATGTAGGCATTTTTGACTTTTGACTTTCATTGAGCCAAGAAAATGTCATTGACCGCGGTCGCTTGGGGCGACAACGGAAGCGACTCGGAGTCTTTCACCCCATCTGGTAAGTAAATATTGTCGCCGTTGATCACTGGTGTCACCATCCAAACAATGGAAACATCAGCGAATAAAACATTTTGTCCGCGCTGTTGATGATTCATGGAGCACTGCGATGTCGGTGGTGCCAACTCCGCTTTGTTGCCAACGCGTCGCATGTGAATCATGGGGTTCGCATCAGCCACCAACGGCGTGCGGCCCATGAGTTGAAGTCGAAACGGAGTGTTCACGCTTGGTACGCGGAATGAGAATGTTCCACACGCGGGACCTGATGTGCAAGCGGGGCAATGAAGCGAGTCGTGTTTGGCATATCCATTTCGTTCAAGCAAGAGCAAGTGTCCGCTGTGTTCGTAATTGCTCCAATCCATTTTGGATGTGGCGGGGGTTTCAAACAGTCCACCTAAACTTGCAGTCGCAGGAAGATTCCCCCGATGATCAACCGCGTATGCCGCGATGCTTGACCCAACAGTGCGAAGATTGTTTGCGCAATTTTGTTCAAGCGCGGCGGCGCGCATTCGCTGAGCGATTGGCCATCCCACTCCGGTGGCGATCAAAGCCACCGCGGCTACTGCGCCAAAATCCGCCCACTGTGTTCGCTTGCTCCAGCCTGGCGTATGAAGTTCCAAACGATCGCGGCGCGCTCTTTCTTCGCGCGCTATGCGTGCCATGGTTGCATCGACAAGAAGCGAATCAGGTTCCTCAACTGGATAGGCTTCCAATTTTCTCAGCAACATCAATGCGGCGTTTTGGCGCATGGATTCAGCGGATTCATCTCTATTTTGAGCACGGTCGACGCCTTCAACAAGTCCGGCCTCAAGCAACGCGTCAATCGCGCGGCAATCTTCTTCGCTCAGGATTTTGTCGTCCTCGTTGCGCGGAATCATGAGTGATCCTTGGATGTTTCGTGCGTCGTTTGCGCCCAAGTATCGGCGAACAGCGCAACGGCGGAATGCAATCTGCTTTTCACGGTGCCAAGAGGAATGCTCAGCATTTCCGAAATGTGTTGATAGCTGAAGCGCTGAAAGTACGCCATGAGCAGAATCTCGCGGTGCAATTCAGGTAGAGCGTCAACAACTTTCTTAACCCGCGCGGATTCTTCACGCACGGAAAGTGATTCACCAGGTTGATTGCTGGTTGAAGAAACAACATCAAGCAATGTGAATTCGTTTTCACCATGACCCATGGGCTTGTCCAAACTTAAAGTGGCGCGGCGCTTGTGATGGCGATACCAATCGCGCGCCTTGTTAGACGCAATGGTGTATAGCCATGGACGCAAAGTGCGCGTCACATCAAACGTGGCCGCGGAAAGGTGAATTTGCAAAAATGTTTCTTGGAACACGTCGTCCGCGGCGGCCGCTGAACCCAAGAAGCGCTGCAGATAGCGATGCAGATTGGTTCGATACCGCTCAACCAACATGGGGAAAGCCCGTTCGTCGCCAGCTTGGTGGGCGATCATTAAATGTTCATCGGAGATTTCTGCGCCCTCACGCTCCACCATGGACATCGTAGTGTCATTGCTCACGGGGTTGACTCCGTGAGTCGCGGCAAACGGATGCAAAGAATCGTGAGGAAAGGCAGTCATATTGTTGCTACGATGCCCCGAGTTTTCTTGTTTGCAAGAATTGAAATAATTTTAGGAGTCTCGAAGATTTATGGGTGTTCCAATAAGCCAAATGTGGACGGTTGCAAGTTATGTTTTGAAACAAAGACTCGCTGGACGTAAGCGATATCCCTTGGTTTTGATGCTTGAGCCACTCTTTCGATGCAACCTTGCCTGCGCTGGTTGCGGGAAAATTCAGTATCCAGCCCACGTCCTAAAACGAAATCTTACGGTCAAGGAATGTGTCGACGCGGTCGACGAATGCAATACTCCCATGGTCAGCATTCCTGGCGGCGAGCCCCTTTTGCACCCAGACATCAAGCAAATTGTTGAGGCCTTGGTTGAGCGTAAAAAATACATTTATCTTTGCACCAACGCGCTGCTTTTGAAGGAAAAACTAGAGGCGGGAACATTCAAGCCCAGCAAATATTTGACCTTTAGCGTGCACATGGACGGTCAAGAAGAAAACCATGACTTCGCGGTCTGTCGCGAGGGCACTTACAAAAGAGCCGTGGATGGAATTCGCCTGGCGGTCAAGATGGGTTTCCGCGTCACCACAAACACCACGCTCTTTGAAGGTGCGGATCCAAATTCAGTGCGCGCTTTCTTTGACGAGATGATGGCTCTTGGCGTTGAAGGCATGATGATCAGTCCCGGCTACGCGTACGACAAGGCGCCTGATCAATCTGGTTTCTTGAAACGAAAGGAAACCAATGAGCTCTTTGAAATGATTCTTTCCAATCGCAAGAAGGGATGGAAGTTCAATCAGAGTCCACTGTTCCTGGAATTTCTTATGGGCAAGCGTTCCTACGAATGCACGCCGTGGGGCATGCCAGCGTACAACGTGTTCGGTTGGCAGAAGCCTTGCTATTTGTTGCAAGAAGGTTACGCCGACACGTTCCAAGAATTGATCGATGAAACTGATTGGGCTAATTACGGTCACGAAAGCGGCAACGCGAAGTGCGCCAATTGCATGGTGCACAGCGGCTATGAAGCCACGGCGGTCGATCACACGTTCTCTGGTTTTCAAGGCATTTGGGGCAATATTAAGGCGATCGTGTTCAACCGCTACGCCAATCCTGGAGCCAATACAAAATTGAAAGCCGAAAGCGCGAAGCCTCATGGACCTATGAAGCATTTGGTTCAGCTTGGTCTCGCACAAGATATTCACCGCGGCGCGGCGTGATCAAATTATTGTTTTGAAAGCTCGAATGATTTCATACGCGAACTGAGCAGAAGCAAATCTTCAGTTGCGTTGTTTGTGACAAACTACAGTTGGTCGAATGATGTGGGTGACGCACTCCGCGCTGCATGCGACATTTCCATTTGCGCACCGCGCGCATTCTCTATGAAGTCTTGAACTTTCTTAAAGTCCTTCACGCCGCGAGAACTTTCCACGCCGCTGCTCACATCGACCGCCCAGGGGTGCGCTTGCGAAATCGCATTTGCAACATTGTCGGGCGAAAGTCCGCCAGCAAGAATGAGCGGCAAGTGGTTGGCCCAAGGCTGACTTGGACGACTCCAATTCCAACTCTCACCAGCACCGGCGTGTGGCGCATCAACCAAGAGCGCGGTGATGTGTTCATGCGGACAATGTTGCAATTGGTTGGCTTCGTCAATGGAACAACCCCAAATCCGTTTGCGATTGGGTCCGCCCAATGCTGTGTAGACCTGAATGGGGCCCGGCCAATGGTGCAATTGCTCGGCGGGCACATCCGACCAGTTGCGCATGACCAAAATTGGCGTCAAAGGAGGCGGGATCGTTTCATGGAGCGTGTGTGAAACAGGATGAAGCAGGGGCTTTTTTGCATGAATGTTGGCCACAATCTGCTTTGCGATTCCCAGGGCAGTTTGGAAGTCGATTTGCCGTGGCGAAGCATTTGCCACCACGAAGCCCACCGCGTCAGCGCCAAGTTCGGCGGCTTGCAGGGCGTCATCAATGGTTCGAAGTCCGCAAATTTTCACCAATGTTTTCAATTTACCGCTTCGATTTTCCATGCTCATAGACTACGATCTTCCATCAATCTTGAGAGACCCAATATGAGTATCGCAACACCAGTAGCACCAACATTTGACAAAGGCCTTGGAAACACCGTCGCTGCGGAAACGCAGATGTCGTTCATTGATGGAGGTCGAGGCGTTCTTGAATATGTCGGAATTGAAATCGACGCGCTTGCGCGCAATAGCACCTTTGAAGAGACGGTGTTCTTGCTGTGGAACCGTCGCTTGCCAACTCAATCGGAATTAAACAAGTTCTGCGAACAGTTGCGCGCTGAATACTCGCTTCCGCAGACGCTCGTGAATCTCATTCGTGAAATGCCGCGCGACGCTGGTCCAATGCATGTCTTGCGCACGCTTGTCAGCGCACTTTCATTGTTTGATGTGGAAGTGGACGACGACACTGTTGAAGCCAACAATCGAAAAGCCATTCGCTTGCTCGCAAAAACTCCGGCGCTCATCGCCGGGTTTGATCGCCATCGCAAGGGCAAGCCCATTGTTGAGCCAGATACATCGCTGACCATGGCGCAAAATTTCTTATACATGCTCAACGGCGCCAAGCCCACTGCGTCCATGGCAAAAGCGCTAGATGTCTGCTTGATTTTGCACGCGGACCACGGCTTGAATGCCAGCACATTCGCGGCGCGCGTGACCATTTCAACTCTCAGCGATATGTATTCCGCCATGGTCACCGCCATCGGCACGCTGAAAGGTCCGCTGCACGGCGGCGCCAATGAAGAAGTGATGATCATGCTCAATGAAATTGGAACCATTGAGAATGTGGACGCCTACATCGCGGAAAAACTGCGCAAGCGCGATCGAATCATGGGTTTTGGCCACCGCGTGTACAAGGCAATTGATCCACGCGCCACCTATTTAAAAACATTCTCCAAGCAAGTCGCCGCCGACACTGGCAATTTGAATTTGTTTGAAATGAGTCGACGCATCGAAGAGATCATGGCCAAGGAAGTCGCCGCGAAGGGCATTTATCCAAATGTCGATTTCTATTCCGCGACCACCTATCACTCCATCGGGATTGATTTGGATTTGTTCACATGCATGTTTGCCATGAGCCGCATTGCGGGTTGGGCTGGACACTGCATTGAGCAACTTGATGGCAATCGATTGATTCGGCCAAACGCCTCATACATCGGTCCGCATCAGCAAGCGTATGTCGCCATTGATCAGCGTTGATGTTTGCGATGTGGGGGCTTGATTTCTTTAAACAGAAACAACTTCGCCTTCTTGCATGCAAGAAATAGTTGTTGACTTTGGATCAAACGAATCTGTCATGTGCATCAAGCGCATCTTTGATCTGATTTTTTCAGGAAGTGAGTTCAGCAACTCAACTGGTGTATGCGTTGGTGGCGGACTGGTCTCGTGAATAATTAAATCCGCGTCCTTGGCCAGCCACTCAATCAATGAAGGATCAAACGGGGTGTCCGAACTCCAAGCAATCACTTTTCCGTCCGCTTTGAACTTCAGCGCGCTTGTTGGAATTGGATGCTGCGTGCCACGGCAAGACACTTGCATGCCTCCAATGAGGCTTTCACGTTCTTGATGGAGAAAGTGAATTTCAAAATAGTCCGACAATGTGGCCGCGCCGGATTGATCCATGGCGGGCGCAAGCCGTTCCCAAAGTCGATCCGCCACCGGCTTCCACACATGAAGCTTGGGAATTGGCGCGCCAGTTTCTCGGTGATGTAGCCACCGTAAAAAACCAATGCTTTCAAGACCATTGCAATGGTCACCATGAAGGTGTGTCACTATCAAATCCGTGATCGCAAGTTGATCAATTTTCCACCCGGATTTTTTCTCCGCATTATGCAAGGCCATTGGAAGTGAATCCGGGCAATCAATCATCACCTGTCCTGTTGGCCCTTTGATGATCGCTGAGCAGCCAAAACGTTGCGCGGAAAATGCGTTGCCTGTTCCAATCATGAGCAATTGCATTTTGAAATGGTAACAAGCAGCTATGAGAAATTTGGATTGAGAATGCAATTGTGGTTGGTCGTCTTCAACCATGTCTGAATGAATTTGGTGTTATTCTTTCTTCAGATGTCAAAAGGAGTTGTGATCCTCATCGTCGGCGCACTCTGGGGCGTCGTGCGCCACGCTTCGGCGCAAAATGTAAACGCTCTTGCCAACAATATTCAGCGCCAGTTGAATTCTGAAGACGCGCAATATCGTCAGGATTACTTTAAAGAAACTCCAATCTCAGAGCGCATGCTGTTGGATGCGGGTGGAACTTTCCGCTACGCCTACAACATGATTCAAAACTCGCGTAGTCAAAGCCAGTATTTGACCACGCCGGATGTTCGCTTGTTTCTTCGCGCGGAACTTGACGGTGGCATACGGTTCTTTGGCCGCTTGCGTTTCTTGGACAATGAATGGGACACCAACGGCAGCCGATATCTCGCCCCTGACGCCAAAGAACGTGGTTGGCAAAATCCAATTGGCGAAATTTATTGGGGTGAATTTGATCTTGGTGGATTTACCCACGCATCTGAAACTGAAAGAGCGGATTTCAATCTTGTAGTCAAAGGCGGCCGTAATTACATTATTTGGGGACAAGGCTTGGTGCTGAGCAATTACATGTACGCGGTGAAAACCGAATTGACTTTGGGCGATCTTGGCATTGAAGGAATGTTTGCGCAGACCGCGGGTCAGGACACCGTTGATTGGGACACTTCGCGTCCTGGATTTGACACGAACACCTCGCGTATTTATTCCGGCATGAAGATTGATTGGAAGGGGTTCGCCGCACACAAGCCATATGTGTTCGCTCTTTGGCAAACGGATCAGAACGGTGGGCAGGAGAATAATCTCGGTACATCCGGGAATCCAATTCCAACAACATTTAATTACAACAGCGGATATGTCGGCGCTGGAAGCACTGGAAGTTTGGGCGCGGATTTGGTGTATCGCGGCGAATTCGCTTATGAATTTGGATCCACATTGACAGACCCGCTTGATGCGACAAGTCCATCACTGACCCAGCCGCAACAAGAAACCGAGGTCAGCGCCGCGGCAGGATTCGCAGGTCTCACATATTTGCTGCGCGATGAAGGCGACACGCGCTTGGATGTTTCTGTTCTTGCGGGAAGCGGTGACAAACATCGCTTGGATAGTAGCACGACCTTTGGCGGTATCGCCCCAAGCTATGTTGATCACTCCTTCAACTCCCTTGGCTATATCAACACCGGTTTCACATTGGCGCCAGATCCGGCAAACTTGCTTTGTCCTTCGGCTGGATTCAGCACAAATCTGTTGCCATCAGTTTCGTGGGCGCGTGACCTTCGCTTGGGAATGACTGGTTACTTGTTCACCAAGATTGATAATCAAGCGCCCATTAATATTCTCACGCGACCGGGTGGATCAAATTTAATTGGTGGTGAAATTGACACGACTTTGGACTGGCGCATCTTGAGCGACATCAACTTCAATATTCGCTACGGTATTTTTATGCCCAACAGCAGTGTTTTTTACGAGGATCAAGGGGCCATTCGGCAATTTTTCTATGTGGGGGTGACCTATGCGTTTTAGTTCGCTGCCATTGTTGGCCTGCGTGTGGTTGCTTTGCGCTTGCCAGCCCTACATGATGAAGTCTTCCGCAGTTGACCAGTTTCCAGCGCCGCAACAAGAAATTGAATTCTTGGATGCGCTTGAAGACATGGCCGCGGTCACAAACAATGATGCGTTGCATGGATTTCTAATTCTGCAAGATGGAAAAGATTCATCCAAAGATTATCAAGACCGCGTCGTGGAGGGCGTTCGACGCAAGTGGTTGTCGAGTTCATTCGATCAACAAGCCAACGCGGCCGCGCATGTTGGTTGGATGGCGGGGGCGGGTTGCCGCATCATGAAAATTCGTGGGGGCTTGACCATGATGATCTTTGGACCAGTTGATCATTACGCCGTGAAGGAATTGATCTACATGGAAATTCTTCCTCTGCGCACGGACAACCAGTCGTTGAGTGGCGCGGAATTTATTGATTACATCAATCGGCTTGAGCGCATTGCTGGTCGAGCCACGTTGAAAAATGGCGAGCTTCAACTTGATCAAACCGCGGGACAATCCGCGGTCACGCCAGGAAATGAAGCGGCGATTCAAGAAGGCACATTGCCTGCCTCTGGTCCGTTGGAGGCGCCGCTTATTGTTCCGCCAGCATTTGAACCCGCAAATGACCCGGATGTATTTCCAGAACCCATCAATACGGCGGTGCTGAAACCGCCTTTAGGGCAACCAAATTAGGTTTTGAGCACAAATTTTAAATTTTTGCAGTTATATGACTTGCATTTGAAAAATTGAATTCAACATTTCTAGGACGGATATTCGCTAGGTATGGTAATTGACTGAATATATTTGTTTGTAAGTCGTACATGAAATGAAAGTCTGCGCACAATGAAAAATAAATGCACGATCAATCTTGTTGGTGGAACAATCACGCTGGCAATGTCGCTTGCTGTTGCGTCTGTTTGTCAGCATGCTTGGGCAGACGACATGACTCAACCTGTTGCTGCGGCCGCGGTTGGGCAAGCGCCAGACGCGATCGCATTGCAGGCCATTTTCATGGATGTGCAAGGCAAAGTTCGTTGGCGCATAAATGAAAATGCTCCGTGGACGGAGGCGAAAGTGAATGATCTTCTAAACGCGGGTGCGGAAATTCGAACTGGTTTGAAGAGCCGGTCCACTTTGCGTGTTGGAAAGAACGCAACCATTCTGGTGGATTCAGGAACCACATTTCAATTGCCAGAGATGGTGCAAGAGGGTCAAACGCTGCGAACATTGGCCACGGTGAAAAGTGGACGCGCGGATTTTAAAGTTGATCACGTTGGTTTTGCGAATGATTTTAAAGTTGTCACTCCTCAAACCACGCTCTCTGTTCGTGGAACAGGTTTTGCGCTTGCATCAGGTCCGTTGAAGGGAGTGGATATTTCTGGCGCAAACAGCAACACCATCAATGCTATTGAAGTGAAATACATTGCCGCCAATATTGCTTATTTTGTATCGGGCCAAGGAAAAACATCTTCTGAGTCTGGCAGGCAAGATCCTGTTCAGAACGCGTGGGTGAGCACGATTGGTCCGCCACCGATTGCTGGAACTATGGTCAGTCAATCGGATGTTCAACAGCAAGTGGCTCAAGGAATGGCGGGCGCGAATCCCAGTTCCAATATTCAGCAAATTCAGCAGACCCAGGCTGGCCAATCGAATGAGAATGCTATTGATACAGCCTTGATTTTGGCATCTGACTCTACGGGCGGTGGGATAGACAGCAACGTTTATCTTCGTTTTCAGCAGGACGGTGTTGCATCAACAATTGCGTCTTCCGTTTTGAAATCTAAAAATGAAAATAATCTAAGGGAAAGTTCCGCTCAGCTTGAAAACTTTAACGGCAATTTCAATGTGTACGAGTCAGGTGATTGGCAAAAATCTTTGCTGGGATTGAATCGCTTATGGTACGGAAGCGACCATGAAGGTGAGACGCATTCATTTTCATCAATTGAGATGGGTGTCGGGCGGCAACTTCAGATTATCCAAAGCATCGCGTTCAATGATTTGACCGCCGCGCGTAACAAACTCGAATCTATGAATTTTGATTCGAGAGGTTATTTCATTGATGAAAATTCGCGCCACGAATTTCGAACCGACGCCGGGCATGTCGCTTTTAATGTCATCACCGAAGAGGCGTTGAGAAATGGTCAATTGTTGAATGGAACCGAAGATAGCCTGTTGGCGTTGAAGCAAAATTGGAATGGCGAGCGTGGAACTGAATTGTGGATCGCGCAGACTTTGAATGCTGTTGTCCAAGCCGAGTTTGGCAAAGTGGAAACCGCTTACCAGCACTTGAAATGGGCACAGGAGGCTTTGCACAATTTAAAAACTCTCGATGGATATTCCCAAAGCAACTCCGCATTGTTGAGCCAAGAGTTGGTCAAGATGAACACTTTTTTAGGCGATTTGAAGGGATTGATTGCAGGTTCTACAAGTGAGCAATCAGCGCGCGCGCTTTCTGTACTTACGGAATTGGCGGCTACTTCCGCCATGCAAGTGGAGGCGGGTTTAATCGCGGCCAACGCGGCGATGACCAATTATCGCAATGCAAGTTCTCGCGGAACTCAAACATTGTTCCTAGCCGAGGCGGCCAAATATCGATCAGCGGTTGACATTAGCGTTCAGTCCATGGCGTATCTCACCAATGTCAGTGAGGATGGAGGTTCTGATGGAATCGCAGTGCTCGCCGCAAAGATCCAGGATTGCTTCAATCGGGCTAATACTAGGTTTGATTACCAAAGTTTTGTGAATTTTGCCCAACCGCATGTCCTTGAGGCCCAATCGAAATCCGAAGCAATTAAAAATCTTGCAGATTCTTCCTTCGCTTTAGCCACTGCTGCGCAGCAAGATTTTGCTGAAGGAACGACTCAATACAACGCAATCGTTGACCAAGTTTCCCAAATGACAGCGCAGGTGAATTTGATGGACAGAAAAACTGGGTTGGAGTACATGGGCGGCTCCGAGGGTAAGACTGTCATGACGGGCATGGCTGGATTTGAATTGAAAAGTCTTGAGGATTTGACGAAATCAAATGATTACAAGGATCGTTTTGACTTGTTGTCTGGAAGTAGCGCTTCGCAAGCATCTTTGGATCCAACGTTAAACGCATTGCACGATTTAAGCGACCTTTATACGGGCACGAATTCAATTCAACATAAAGCGATGGATGTTTTGAGTCAGATCAACGCGCATCACGACGGCGCAGATGCGGCCAATGTTGCGATCAATGGCTTGACATCAAATGTGCGCGAGGCTGAAACGAAAGCAGCCACATCGCGCACCGCTTTTTCGGAGCAATTTGCAAATAGCCTAGCAACTGCGAACCAATATTTACATGACTTCACAACAATCGTGGGATCAAACAACTCCGATGTCGCAAGAAATGCTCTGGCAGCAGTGACCACATTGGTTGGCAATCACAATATGTATGTGAAACAGGCGGAAGACGCTGTCAACGCTGCTGTGATCGCTTCTCAAAATGCCCATTCACGTGGAGAGATGGTGTACATGAATGCAGTCGCAACGCAGATGGCGCGAGCGGCAACAATTCAGCTGGCGGCGAATACAGCCATGTTGAATGTGATTACCAATGGTAGCTCCATTCAAGAAAATTATTCGCAAGCGCAGTCGGCTTACGATTCTCGCGCGGGTGGTCGGGACCACGGTGATAAATAATTTTTTCGAGAAACATTCGCTTAATGTGGCGAGTTGATCACATTGAGCGAGTGGAACTTTTTAAATTGTTATAGACTGCGTGGGTGAGAAACCCTCGTTCCGTTGCCATTGCGTTAGGCTGCATAATCACATTGATTATGCTGATTTTGAATGCGTTTGGCTTCTTTCGCTGGGCGGAAGATTGGACCATTGATCTTCGGTTTCGCTATGGGCGTTGGCACGAGGAGAATCCCGGAGAGCAACTTGCGTTGGTTGCTATTGATGACTCCAGCTTAGACACGATTGGTCGTTGGCCGTGGAAGCGCACGTTGCTTGCAGAAGCCACGAGAGAAATCGCGCACGCTGGCGCCAAGACCATTGCTTACGATATTTTATTCATTGAACCAGAGGACAACACCACTGGTGATGCGGACTTGGCGACCGCCATGAGCCAAGCGCAATGCGTTGTCGCCCTTGCCATGCGCGAGGAAAAGGTGTTGGACCCTGTCTGGGAAACTCCGCAGGGCATGGCGCAACTTGCCGCATTTACAACTGCAGTCGCAGCCGGAATGGACAGAGATATCAATGTCATAATTACAGAGGCGGGTTTGGTTGAACCTTACAAGTCGAGAGTGCTGGAGCGACCAGCGGCGCTGAAAGGGTTGGCGTCATTGGTGACTTTGGAGCGATTGCGAAATGAGGGCAAGTTGCCCAAGTCCTTGAATGAGTTTGTGTCCGTCATGCTTGGCGGAAGCGCCAATGCTCAGCACATGGGAGACATTGCGGAGCGTAAAACTTTAGAACGGGTTTGGTTGCGAAGTGAAAGTTGGCGCGCCATTCAAGGGACACTTTTGGCGGACGCCACATCAAAAGGCACGCCGCAAGATTTGCCGCCTATTCCATTGATTGCCAAAGTCGCTCACGCGGCTGGAGTGGTGAACGCGGAACCCGATCAATTTGACGGCAAATCGCGGCGAATTTTCCCTTATTTTCCCAGCGATTATGGATTGGCTCCTCAGTTTGGCTTGGCGGCTGCGTTGGCGTTTCAGGATCAAACCGTGAAAGATGCGGCGCCTATGAAGGAACAATTGCAACTGAAGCAATTCAGCATTCCGTTGCAGAATGGACAAGTGTTGTTGGATTGGCCTACGCAACTTCTTTCTGGCTATGGCAGCAAAGAGGGTCGCAACGCAACTGTTGGCATTGGTCGATTGATTGAGCAAGCGCGCGAGCGCCAAAAATTAGCGAAGCAAACGGATCGGTTGCGCGTGTTGGGGGGCGAGATTGCATTTCCTACATCGGATAATCAAGGGAGCAAGGTTGCCGTGAAGGGCGAAAAAGTTGTGGTTGCAAGCCCTTTAGGAAAAACGAAAGAGTGGTTCGATAAGGCCACTATAAAAGACATAAAGAGAGAGTTTGAGGACTTGTGGGATTTGTATAAAGATGATGCAAATGATCCCGATTTGCCAAAAGAGACAGTCCAAATAGTAAGCGGGGTGAAAGAATGGCTCAGTGCCGAGAAGGCGTTGCAAGAAGGAACCATTGCGCTTGCCAAAGGCGATGAGGAATTGCACAAGATTCTTGGCGGCAAATTAGTTTTTGTTGGGTTCACCGCCACCGGAGTGATGGCGGACATGATCAACACCATTTTCGGTCCGCGCACGCCGGGAGTCTTTTGTCACATAGCCGTTGCCGACATGATGTTGAACAAGCGCTATTTGGAATTCGCGCCAGAGTGGGTTGGACCTTTGGCTATTGTTTTTCTTGGGCTGATCTCCACGCTCACGGGTGCGCGGTTTGGCGCAGGAATTGGCGCGTTTGTTGTCTTTTTTGTGTTGACCTTTTATGTCGGAGTGCTGGGAGTTGTGGGCTTTGATTGGGGCAAATGGATTTGCCCAATGGCGGCGCCAGTGACAAGCGGGCTTGGCGCGTGGATTGTCACCACGGTGGTTGTGGCGGTGATTACCCAGCGCGAAAAGCAACGTGTCACTCGGCAATTTCGTGCGCGCGTATCGCCGCACTTGGTAGAAATGTTGTCCAAAAATCCAATGGCATTGTCCATGGGTGGGGTGGAGCGTGAAGCCACTATTTTGTTTGGTGATCTGGCCGGCTTCACAAGCATCAGTGAAGTTCTAGGCGGACCAGCGGTGGTGAGCACCTTGAATTTGTACATGGGCGCCATGACCAAGGAGTTGACGACTCGCCGAGCGTATGTGAATAAATTTCTTGGCGACGGAATTCTTGCGTTTTGGAGCGCCTTTGGTGAGGAACCAGAGCAGGGGCGATTGGCGATTGAGGCAGCGTTAGCGTGTCAGAAAGCCGTGAATGAAATTGGTAAGAGGCCAGATCGACAAGGCTTGCCACTTGTTTCGTTGCGACTTGGAATGGCCACTGGCAAAGTGGTCATTGGTGATTGCGGCGCTCCGCCCGACTTGAATGATTACACAATGATTGGCGACTCCGGAAATTTGGCGGCGCGTTTGGAGAGCGCGAACAAGCAATTTGGCACCGCTATTTTGATTGACGGTCGAACAGCTGAGCTGGCAAAAGATGCTGGTTTAGCGCTGCTTTCGCTAGGGCGCGTGGTGGTGGTTGGACAAACTATCCCTATTGATTTGTATGAAGTGTGTCTTGAGGAAGATCCTCAACCGCGAATTGCCGCGACTGAATCAATGGTTCGCTTGTTCACTTCACGTCAATTTGACGAGTGCCGCGAGAGTTTGAAAAACATGGAAAAAACAATTTCTGGATCTCAAAAACTTGTGCATGCGTTTATGGACGCCTTGGATAATCCCGCAGATTTGCGCGACGGAGTATTGCGACTGCGCGCGAAATAAATTCCCGTTCCTTACAAAAGTGAATGGAAGGGGGTCTTCTTTTTGAAAATACCTAAAGCAGCGAGCGCGCCGTCATGAGTGGGCGCTTATTTCACCAGTCGTTTAAAAATAATCGCCGTGCGATCATCAGCCGCAGGTGCGGCGGCGGTCCATTCCATAAGGGATTGATAGATGGTTTTTAAAACAAATTCTGGTGATTCATCTCTGTGCTTGCGCACTAAGTCCATCACGGGTTGTTCTTGATATTGCTCGCCAGTGGTGCCTTCAGATTCAAAATATCCATCGGTTAAT
>SESA01000484.1_pt1 | contig 25649 bp, 27 predicted proteins | sample 3171451 | NCBI WGS metagenome assembly SESA01 (sample SAMN06051862, study PRJNA518727) | freshwater metagenome | biome: subpolar coniferous forest; feature: holomictic lake; material: water; isolation source: holomictic Lake 227, 8 m depth | place: Canada: near Kenora, Ontario | collected...
GTTTATGCTTGGAAGGGTGAGACGTTGGATGAGTATTGGTGGTGTACACGCAAGGCGTTGACGTGGCCAGATGGCTCTGGACCCGACTTGATCGTTGACGATGGTGGCGATGCGACATTGCTCCTGCATTGGGGCGCACGTGCCAGTCGTGGGGATGTTGCGTTCCTTGATGAGGCCAGTGGCAGCGAGGAAGAAGGTATCATCAAGGCACTCGTCAAGACGATCCTCAAAGAAGCACCAGCGTATTTCCCGGCCGCTATCAAGAAGTGGAAGGGTGTATCCGAGGAGACAACGACCGGTGTGCATCGCCTCTATCAGCTCGAAGCAGAGAAGAAACTGCTCGTGCCTGCCATCAACGTGAATGATTCCGTGACGAAGTCGAAATTCGATAACATCTACGGATGTCGTGAATCGTTGGTCGACGGCCTTAAGCGCGCTATGGATGTGATGGTTGCAGGCAAGACAACTTTTGTCTGCGGATATGGCGACGTAGGGAAAGGATGCGCGGAAATTCTCAAGAACCACCGCGCCCAAGTATGGGTCTCGGAAATCGATCCGATTTGCGCTCTTCAGGCGTGCATGGCTGGGTACAAGGTTGCTACAGTCGAGGATGCGCTGCCGCATGCGAATATCTATGTGACCACGACAGGTAACTGCGATATTCTCACGGCTGAGCACATGAGCAAAATGCGTGATCAGGCGATTGTCTGCAATATTGGACATTTCGATAACGAAATCCAAGTCTCGCAGCTCAAGTCATGGCCAGGTATCAAGCATGTAAACATCAAGCCACAGGTAGATAAGTACATCTTCCCGGATGGACATTGCATCTATCTGCTCGCAGAAGGGCGTCTTGTGAATCTGGGGTGTGCCACAGGCCATCCGAGTTTCGTGATGTCTAACAGCTTCACTAACCAGACCCTTGCGCAAATCAAGCTCTGGAATGAGAAGCTCGACATCGGTGTGTACCGTCTGCCAAAGGAACTCGATGAGGAAGTCGCCCGTCTGCATCTCGATCAGCTCGGTGCCAAGCTCACGAAACTCTCGAAGAAGCAAGCGGACTACATCGGCGTCAAACCCGAAGGCCCTTACAAACCAGAACATTATCGGTACTAAGGTGGCGCATCTGAAGCAGGATTGACATGATTGGCCGAAGGGACATTATGGACGTTTATCTATTCGGTCAATCCTGTCAATTTGGTCAATCATGTCAATCTTGTCAGTTTTTCAAAAATGAGTAAAAAAATACTAATCACGGGCGGTGCTGGGTTCATCGGCTCACATCTTGCACGACGTCTCCTCGCGGGAGGCGACGAAGTGACGGTCATGGACAATCTGTTTACCGGTACACGTGCGAACATCTATGATCTCCAGGACAATCATCGCTTTAGTTTTGTCTTGCATGATGTCACGCAGCCCTTTTGGGGACAGTTTGACGAAATCTATAATTTAGCTTGTCCGGCATCTCCGATTCATTATCAGCGTAATCCGGTGGAGACGCTCAAAACATCCTTCTTGGGCATGATGAATGTGCTTGAACTTGCGCTCAAGACAAAAGCGCGTGTCTTTCATACGTCCACATCAGAAATCTATGGTGACCCCGAAATCCATCCTCAACCGGAAAGTTACTGGGGTCATGTTAACACCATTGGCATTCGCAGTTGTTATGACGAAGGCAAGCGTGCAGCTGAAACCCTCTGTGCCGATTATGCGCGTGAATATGGAGTGGATGTACGGATGATCCGTATTTTCAATACGTATGGGCCTTATATGCATCCGCAGGACGGACGGGTTATTAGTAATTTTATTATGCAGGCACTTCGCGGGAAGGATATAACGCTTTATGGCGAAGGCGAGCAGACGCGCAGTTTCCAGTATGTCGATGACTTGGTGCAGGCGATGGTCACATTCATGGAGTTGCCCCTTGAGACAATCCAGACCTTTTTTGTTAAGCAGGGCATGAACGTCCCCGTTATTAATGTTGGTAATCCAGATGAATACACAATTCGCCAATTAGCTGAAGAGATTGTGAAACTTATTCCTGGCTGTGCCAGTAGATGCGTTTATCTGCCGTTGCCAAAAGACGATCCGCGTCGTCGTAAACCGGATATCACACTTGCAATAGAACTTCTCCATTGGCAACCCCTTGTTCCGCTTCAAGACGGACTCTCAAAAACGATTGCCTACTTTAGCCAACGTGTGTAACGTTGCATTGAAAAAGCTATGAATAAGAACATCTGTTGTATCGGAGCTGGATATATTGGCGGACCGACCATGGCGGTCATTGCAAAGCATTGCCCTGACCGCATCCTTAGGGTCGTCGACATCAATGAAAAGCGCATTGCGGCCTGGAATTCAGATGACCTTCCGATTTATGAGCCGGGTCTTGATGAAATCGTTAAGCAGTGCCGTGGCAAAAATCTTTTTTTCAGTACAAACATTGCTGAGGCAATCGACTCCAGTGACATTATCTTTGTCGGAGTGAACACACCGACTAAAACTTTTGGACGCGGTGCTGGATGCGCTTCAGATCTGCAGTATTGGGAGGCGACGGCACGAAGTATTGCCGCCGCCGCAAAGGGCGATAAGATTGTCGTTGAGAAATGTACGCTTCCCGTGCGCACCGCAGCGGCAATGGAACGCATTTTGAGTGAACATCCGGAATACCACTTCGATGTGATATCTAATCCAGAGTTTCTGGCTGAAGGCAGTGCCATCCAGGATCTGGAACATCCGGATCGCGTGCTCATTGGCGGGCACCAAACACCTGAGGGGCTGAAGGCTATTCAGACCATTGTTGACATTTATGCAACGTGGGTGCCGCGTGAAAAAATATTGACGACCAATGTCTGGTCTAGTGAACTTTCAAAGTTGGCTGCCAATGCTATGTTGGCGCAGCGCGTCAGCTCCATCAATGCGTTTTCCGCCTTGTGCGAGGAGACGGGCGCGAACATCGATGAAGTTGCTCTTGCCATGGGCTTGGATAATCGCATCGGGGCGAAGTTTCTGAAGGCGGGGCCTGGCTTTGGCGGATCGTGTTTCAAGAAGGACATCCTCAATTTGGTTTATATGTGCGAATCGTATGGGCTTCAAAAAGTAGCGGACTACTGGCGGCATGTTGTACTGATTAATGATTACCAACAGGAGCGTCTGATCAGTAACATTCTCAAGACGATGTTCAATACGGTAGCGAACAAAAAAATTGCAATTTTTGGATTTGCTTTCAAAGCCAATACGGGGGATACACGCGAATCCCCAGCCATTGCGATTTCTAATATGCTGCTCGACGAACATGCACAACTTGCGATTACAGATCCAAAGGCTTTGACGCATGCGCGAGAAGATTTAAAAGCTTATTCTGAAAAAGTATGCTTTAGCACGGATCCTTATGAGACGGTGCAGGACGCAGATGCGATTGTCGTTCTGACGGATTGGGATCTCTATAAAACATTGGATTACGAACGGATCTTTAAAGAGATGCGCAAACCAGCATTTTGTTTTGACACTCGTAATTGTCTTGATGGTGCGATGCTGAAACAAATTGGTTTTCAGTTTTGCGGCATCGGTAAACCCTCATAGCCGGGAAAAGTCGTATTTGCCAGTACCAGTCGGCAGTGGCAGTCGGCAGTTTCAAGTTTAACTTCCGCATTCGCGCATTCTCTCTCGCACTAACTCACTAACAAACTAACGAACTTCTTCTTATGAACTGGCTTGCAAAACATATTCTCTTCTTTCATGTAGCTGCTCTGATTATTGCACTCGGATGGATTCATGGCGGTACACGCCCAGACTGGCTGTTGCCCGTTGTTCCTTGGCTAGCATTTGCGATACTTCAATGGTTCCTGTTGTGTCCGCAACCCAAAAAAGAGGAATTTTTGTTGGCCTCACGTCAGCGCATCTGGAGAGCTGTCACGCGGGACTCATTGACCTACGTTTCGTTGGCATTTACGGTGCTCCTTGTGATTCCTTTCTTCAATATTACACAGGTACCGACGCTAAATGAAAGTACACAGCATTGGCAGGTCTTTGCCCCCCCCGTGAAATGGTTGCCATTCACGCCTGATATTCGCCGTCATGGTGTCGTGCTCTTATGGTTTATTCCGGCGATGATTACCGTATTGTCGGTCAAACACGGCCTGCTTAAACGAACAAAACGTATCTTGTTAGAAGTTATTTGCTGGAACGGAGCAGCCTTGGCGCTGTTAGGCTTCTTCCAACTCGCCGTGAAGGCGACCTCCATTCTGGGGCTGACGCCGTTGGATGACTATTTCTTCTCAGTTTTCGGGTATGTCAATGTTGGGGCAGCCTATTTTACGTTGATTGGGGCCGTGTCCTTTGGACTCTGGTTGCAGCAGGCTGCTGAGGAAGCAAACCTCGCGGCTATTTCAACACTCGAATCGGACGAGATACAATCTAAACTGGTCACACATCGCATGTTCATACCCATGGTTTTATGTTTTGCAGGTGCAATCGCCACATTGTCACGTGCTGCAATTTTGTTGTGCTCGTTGTTGTTTGTCTTCTTCTTGATTTATGGTTTGGCCTTTATCTGGAAGCGGATTGCCCTTGGATTACGTATTTCGATATTGTCAGGATTGAGTGCCCTTATTTTTTCCATGATTGTGCTCTTCTTTGCGTTGAAACTGGAGGGACTAAAAAAGGAAATATCAAGCATCACGTCTTCTGCGGTGATCGAACGTGTGCTGGGTACAGGCCAGAATCATGTCAGTGTGTCAAAGAAGATTATAGCAGACTATCCCATTTTTGGTGTGGGGGGGTGGGGATATCCCGTTTATCAACAGGCTTATATGACCCCCGAAGAACATAAAAAAATGCAAGTTGTGGGTGGCAGCAATGTACATAATGATATGTTCCAGTTTTTGGTCGAACATGGGTATGTCGGATTCGGCTTAATGATGGCCTTTGCATTGTTGCTCGTGATTCCGCTTGTAAAAGAGGTCGTCCAATTTAGTAGATTAAAAACGCCCGAGACTGAGCGTCCAGGACCCCAGTCAAACGGTCATTGGTTTTATCGTATACCGCCTGTGGCCATCGCTGTATTTGCTGGAACGACAGCGACTGTGCTTCATTCCTTTGGCGACCTGCCCTTTCGCTCGCCAGCGATTTTGGTTGTCTGGCTTGTCTCTATTGTTTGTGTCTCTGGCTGGATCCCTGTCATGAAGAAGCAGATGTAAGAGATGAGAGAGTAGCAGTCAGCAGTAGCAGTCAGCAGTACCAAGTAAGGCAGATAAAACATGAAATGCGGTGTTGAAGGTTTAAAGGTTTTTGAGTTGGCATACGATGGGGCGATGCAGATTTTTGTTTCTTCAAAAAGCTTTCCAGTTGAGGAAAAGTATGCGTTAACAGATCAAATTCGACGTTCATCTCGTTCAGTCTGCGCAAATACGGCCGAAGCATATCGCAAAAGACGTTATCTGAAACATTATTTATCGAAACTTACTGATGCAGATGGAGAAGCAAGTGAAACAGTCGTTTGGTTGCGATTTGCAAGGGATTGTGGCTATATAACGATCGAAACATTTGAGTGCCTTTACTCTCGTTATGGAGAAGTCGGGAAATTATTCGGATACATGATGGATAATCCAAGGAAGTTTGGGGTCCTTTGTTTAGATAATGTATAGTTCTACTGCCCACTGCTACTGCCAACGGCCACTTTTATATATGAACGAAGCTATTGACATATTTGTCCCTGGGCGCGTTTGCCTGTTTGGCGAACACTCGGACTGGGCCGGCGGTCATCGACGCACAAACTCGAAACTTGAGCCCGGTGTCGTCATTATCTCTGGAACGAATCAGGGCATGTTTGCGCGTTGTAAAAAAGCGCAAGGCGAGCTGATTGTTCGGTCGACACTGCCAGACGGTACCGTCACGGAACCCTATTGTGTGCCCATGGTATCAAGCCGTTTGCAACAGGAAGCTTCCGACGGCGGATTCTTCAGCTATGCAGCAGGTGTGGCCGCGTATATGCTCGATTTTTACGGCGTAGACGGTATTGAAATCGACAACTACCAGACGACATTACCTGTTAAAAAAGGTCTGAGTTCTTCTGCGGCGTTTTGCGTATTGGTTGCCCGCGCCTTTAATCAGGTTTACCAGCTTGGGTTGACAACACGTGGGGAGATCGAAGCCGCATACCAAGGTGAAATTTCAACGCCGTCACGCTGTGGCCGCATGGATCAAGGATGCGCCTTTGGACAGATCCCGGTGATGATGACGTTTGATGGTGACCGCCTGGGTGTGACGCCCCTGCGCCCCGGTGGCGATTTCTATCTGTTAATTGCGGACCTTTGTGGCAAGAAGGATACTGTAAAAATTCTTGCGGACTTGAATGCGTCTTTTCCCTTTGCAAAGCATGCGACGGATGAAGCAGTCCAGCGCACGTTGGGTTCGGAAAACCAGCGCATCTTAAAGGCTGCGCGACGAGCGATCGAGGCAGGTGATGTCAAAGAGCTCGGGGCATTAATGACCGAGGCGCAACGTGTGTTTGATGAAAACCTTATGCCAGTCTGTACGGAACTCATAAGTCCCAAGTTGCATCGGGTTCTTTCAGATGCTGGATTGCAGATCTTTGTTTATGGGGGTAAGGGCGTCGGTTCACAAGGGGATGGATGTGTACAGTTTATTTGTAAAGGTGTTGCGGAACGCCGGCAACTTGCGACCTACCTTGCAAAGACGTATGGGTTGCCATGCTTTGATTTGGATATATGCCGACCTGCTTCCGTGCGCAAGGCCGTGATTCCCGTTGCCGGACTGGGTACGCGCATGTTCCCCTATACAAAGGCAGTACCCAAAACGTTCTTACCCGTCGTCACCCCAGACGGCATAACAAAGCCAGTCATTCAAGTTATTGTGGAAGAAGCCTTGTCCGCTGGAATTGAAGAGATCGCTCTGATTATTCAGCCAGAAGATGAAGCGCGTTTCCGCGCTTATTTCCAAACAGATGTGCGCGTTGAAACCTTGAATAAATTGCCAGCTCAGTTGCGTGAAGAGGCTGAGAAGCTGAAAAAGATAAGTGCACGTATCACCTATATCCCGCAGCCGGAAGCGAAGGGATTTGGTCATGCAGTCCTGCTGGCTGAAAAATTTGTCGCTAACGAGCCCTTCCTTTTGATGCTGGGCGACCATCTTTTTCGCTCCTCCGAAGGTCGTAGTATCGCCCAGCAAGTTGTTGAACGTTTCCAGGATTTCGGCGATGCACAAAGCGTGGTCGGTATTTACGAAGAGATCCTCGAAAAGACAAAGCACTATGGTACGATTACAGGTGAATGGGTTTCAGATGAAACACTGCAATTGAAACGAATTATTGAAAAACCAACAGAAGACGAAGCGCAGACCTGTTTGCAAGTGGGTCGGCACGGTAAATCGACTTACTTTTGCGTCAATGGTATTTATGTTCTGCGGCCCAAAATATTTGATATTTTGCGCGCTTCGGTTGCTTCTGGACGTGCACAGGAAATGGAATTGACCTCCGCGCTTGAGGCCTTGCGTGAAGAAGAAGGCGTCAAAGGTCTTGTCGTTAACGGTAGACATTTCGATACGGGGCTTCCGCGTATCTACGCCGAAACCCTATCCCGCTTCGCCGCCATCTAACACAAGTTTAATCATGAAAACGGACCTACATCATAAAACGGATATGCAAGCAGAAACGTTAGCGGATATAGCTCGTCAAATGGGGGTTACCGTTGTTCGAATTTTTGAAGATCCTGATCGCTTATTAATTCGTCGCCAACTGGTGCTGCCGTTAAATAAGCGCACCCATTTTCTCCGGAAGCAGTTGTCAACGGGGGGCAGCGCAATTTAATATGAATGCTGAATCTGATTTGAAGGCTTTGTCCAAATTGTTTGCAGAGGTGCAGCTCGACGCCATTATGATTGGGAACGCTGCGGCTGCCATTAATGGTTCTCCCGTCACGACGCTTGATATTGATTTTATTGTCCCTCAGACAACACAAACATATCGGGCGATTGTATTGCTTGCTCAAAAAACACAAAGCGTTCTTCAAGAATTGAAGCTGACAGATGATCGTTATATGTATCAACTCATCCCCAAGGCTCCGGATGGAATTCAGATCGATTTTCTCTATGAGTTGGCGTCGAAAGATCGCTATGAACAGATTCGAGAACATGCACAAACAGTTGATTTTGGCGGAAATATTCTTTTTGTTGCATCATTAGAGGATATTATACGTTCCAAGCAAGCTGCAAATAGACTGAAAGATATTGCTGTACTTCCGATACTTAAACTTACTCTGGAAGAACAAAGAGCGATATCATCTTCCAGCCACCCAAACGTGACACGATAATCGTTAAGGAGATTGTAATGTATAAAGGTATTATTTTGGCTGGCGGCAGTGGTACGCGCCTCTACCCATCCACGCAGACGGTTTCTAAACAATTGTTGCCCGTCTACGACAAGCCGATGATCTATTATCCACTCTCCTTGCTGATGCTCTTTGATATCAAGGAGTATCTGGTTATCTCTACACCGCAAGATACCCCGAATATCAAGGGTTTGCTGGGCGATGGCAAACGCCTGGGCATTTCCATCCAGTACGCGGTTCAGCCAGAACCCAAGGGTATTGCGCAGGCCTTTACGATTGGGGCTGACTTTGTGGGTACCGATCCGGTTTGTTTGATTTTGGGTGACAACATCTTCTATCTTGGCGGACAAGTGAACGAATTTAAGCAGCAGATGAAGGAACATGAAAAGACAAATCGCGCAATGATTTTTGCCTACCATGTGACTGACCCTGAGCGCTTTGGAGTTGTTGAGTTTGATCGTAACTTTAAAGCATTGTCCATCGAAGAAAAACCTAAACAGCCTAAGTCCAATTATGCTGCCGTGGGACTTTATTGTTATCCAGGCGACGTGGCTGAAAAAACAAAAGCACTCAAACCGTCGGCACGAGGCGAATTAGAGATAACAGATCTTAACAACCTTTATCTTCGTGAGGGTCGCATGGATGCCATGCCCATGCGTCGCGGCAATGCCTGGCTTGATGCCGGTACGCCGGACGCACTTCTGGAAGCCGCGCAGTTTGTGCAGATCCTGGAAAAGCGCCAGGGACTTAAGATCGCCTGCTTAGAAGAAATAGCCTTTCGTATGGGCTTTATTGATGAAGTACAGATGCAGGCACTTGCCGATGATTTGAAAGACTCTATGGACTACAAGAAATATCTACTCAAAATTCTTGCGGAAGTCCGTGAATTTAACTGAGTAGCGTCCCATAGGACGCAGGTTTTTAGGCTGTAGGCTGTTAGACTGTTAGGAAAATCCTGAATTTCAGTTGTGCCCGTGTTGAGGCCGTGTTGGAATTTAGGTTTAGTTTTAGTAGTGTTTCGCCTAATAGCCTACAGCCTAAACTGCTACAACCTAGCCATCCCTATGGGATGGCAGTGAATTATTTTATGAAAACAATACTGATTACTGGTGGCGCTGGATTTATTGGTTCCAACTTTGTCCCCTATTTTGCAGAGAAGTATAAGGACTATCACGTGGTTAACCTCGACAAGCTGACCTACGCAGGTGATTTGAGGAACTTGAACGAATGCGAAGGCATGGCGAATTATACCTTCGTTCAAGGGGATATTTGTGATGCTGAACACCTACAGTCTGTATTCGCCAAATATGATGTTAGGGGGGTGATTCATTTTGCAGCCGAGAGTCATGTTGATAACTCCATTACAGGTCCGCGCGCATTTATCGAGACGAACATCACGGGCACATTTAATCTTTTAGAAGCTGCACGCAAACACTGGATGGATGGACCCAAAAAATACAAGGCAGACTATCAGAATTGTCGCTTCCATCATATCTCCACAGATGAAGTCTATGGCACGCTGGGGGATTCGGGGCTGTTTCATGAAACCACACCTTATGCCCCGAACAGTCCCTATTCTGCCAGTAAGGCCAGTTCCGATTTTCTTGTGCGCGCCTACCATCACACGTATGGCATGAATGTCACGACTTCAAACTGTTCCAATAACTATGGCCCCAAGCAACACAACGAAAAGCTCATCCCCACGATTATTCGCAAGTGTCTTGCCGAACAATCGATTCCTGTCTACGGCAAAGGGGCGAATGTGCGTGACTGGCTCTACGTGCTGGATCATTGCAAGGCTATTGACTTGATTTATCACGTTGGCAGGGTAGGGGAGACCTACAATGTGGGTGGACGCAACGAAAAGACGAACATCGACATTGTTCGTGAGATATGCTCTATTCTTGATAGTAAAAAGCCTCGCGCATCAGGCATGTCCTATTCAGATTTGATCAGTTTTGTCACAGACCGTCCTGGCCATGACCTTCGCTATGCGATTGATGCCACCAAACTAGAGAAAGAGCTGGGCTGGACCGCAGAAGAAAACTTTGCCAGTGGCATTATCAAGACGGTTGATTGGTTTCTTCAGAGGTCTGAGGTCTGAGATCAGCGGGAATGAACTGCGATGCGAATTGATTATGTAAAAGTTTGTGGGTATCTGTCATCGGAAAATCATGTTAGGCTTGCTGGGTTTTGTCACAATGTTGGCCGAATGCGTGGTGCCATGCTTAAAAATCCTGCCCCCTTTTTGTTGTCCTGCCCTCTGCCCTCTGCACACTGACCTCCGATCATCTACCGCCATGCCACTTTTTACACGCAATATTTTATGGGATGTTAATCCTGAGACGTTCGACATTCAGCAAGGTCGACGGCTTGTGATACAACGTGTTCTAATGTTAGGAACGTTGGATGATTTGCGCCTCCTTAAAACGCTCTATTCGTTATCCGATATCCAGAATGAAGTAATGAGAATCAAAGACTGGGATGTAAAAGTATTGAATTTTATTTCACTCTGGCTTGATATTCCGAGGGAGCAATTCGCATGTTGCACACACAGACGCTCGCACCACAAACATTGGGATTGATCCAGCTCCTTCAATCAGAACCTCTTTTGCACGGATTCCATCTGGTTGGAGGTACAGCACTGGCACTGCAGATTGGACATCGGTTATCTATTGATATCGATCTGTTTACGCGGAATGACTATGATGTTGATGATGTGTTGAACTTATTCATCAAGAAGTATGGATTCCAACGGAGTTATCAACGGGGAAAAACCTTGAAGGGGTTCATTGACGGGGTTATGGTTGATTTGATTCGTCATGACTACGAAGAACTTCAGATCATCGACGCCTCTCCTGTCCGCATGTTGTCCGCCCAAGACATTGCGGCGATGAAACTCAACGCCATCACAGGAAATGGAACTCGCGTAAAGGATTTTATTGATGTGTACTTCCTTTTGGAGCAGTTTACGTTGGAAGAAATGTTGGATTTTTATAAGACAAAGTATAAGCAGGATGACGCACTGATGATTCTGCGCAGTCTTGTCTTCTTTGATGATGTTGACCTTGCCGAGTGGCCACGACTTTTACGTGAATCCCACCTGACGTTCGAGCATGTCAAAAAAAGAATCATTGATGCTGTCAAACCACTGTTATGAAAAATACGAATACGATCGGTATTGTCGGGTGCGGTTTTATTGGCGGCGCCCTTAAACAATGGGTTGAAACCTATAATCCACATGTGAAGGTCCTCGTTTCTGATCCGCCTAAAGGATTCAACGATGACTTGTCCTCTGCGGATGTCATTTTTATCAGCATTCATATTTCAACGGAAGCAAGCGGACATCAAGATCTATCCACGTTGAAACAGATCATCAAAGAGTTACCAGATAAGCCTATTTTTATTCGTACCACCATTCTTCCGGGCACCAGCGAAATGCTTTCCAAGGAAACAAACCATCGCGTATATTTCATGCCAGAATTGCTTACAGAGCGTACGGCGTATGCGGACTTCTGCTCCCAACCGATGATCTTTACGGCGGAAAGCGAATTACTGCAAGAGATATTCGTTGATAAAAAATTTATTGAAATGACCTCCTTTGAAGCAGAGGTCGCCAAGTATGCGCACAATGTGTTTGGCGCAGTCAAAGTGACTTACTTCAACGGCATCTACGACTACTGCCAGAAGAATAACGCCGACTATGACCGTGTCCTTCAAGGAGTCTTGCTAAGCGGCTACATCAACGACATGCATGCCCGCGTGCCAGGACCGGACGGAAAGCTGGGCTATGGCGGCAAATGTTTCCCGAAGGATGTCAATGCGCTCACAGAGATGACCAAAGGCTATCCCCTCCACGAATTATTGAAGACCATCAAGCCCATGAACCTCATCTTCCGCGGGGAAGATGTGTAAGTTGTGAGTAGTAAGTTGTGAGTAGTAAGTCGTGAGTTCTGAGCAGTAGAGACTTACCATTCACTCTTTTGAGACCCATTAAGAGGAGGCACAGATGTTGGCGCAGAGGGTTGGTGATTTGGATGTTTACAAACTGGCATTTCAGTTACAACAGCAAATATTTCAGATATCGAAGTCCTTTCCAAAGGAGGAAATGTATTCTCTGACCGATCAGATGCGGAGATCATCACGATCAGTTGGTGCTAACATGTCTGAGGCATGGGCAAAAAGGCTTTATCCTGCGCACTTTGTCAGTAAACTCTCCGATGCGGATGGGGAAGCGGATGAGACAGTGCATTGGCTTGAAACGGCCTTTGCGTGTGATTACCTCAAGCAAGAGAAAAAGGACGAGTTAGTTTCTCAATACGCACATGTGAGTTCAATGCTGCATAAAATGATGTTGAATCAAGCCGCATGGTGCAAGGGGTTTGTAAATAGTAAGTAAGTTGTGCTATTTCACAATTCACAATTTACCATTTACGATTCACCTTCATAATTTACACCGCCCTCCGACTTCTCTCCCCACTTTAGAACTGTATTGCAGCATGCTCCCCTTCGCCCTCAAAAAATTTGTCTCCCAATTTCTCATGCCCATACCCTTGGTCTGTGAATGTTTCCTGTTGGGTTGTGTTTTGACTTACTTTACACGCTACAAGAAGACGGGGAAATGTTTTTACCTTTTAGGGATTACGTTATTTTTGGCTTTCGGCTATGGCTTTGGGCGCACCTATCTCTACAACCTCGAACGCCGATATCCTCCTTTTGATCCGACGGTCGAACAATGTGAATCTCTTCGCGGTACACCGATTGTTGTTCTTGGACAAGGTATGCCAGAAAAATCCGACCTCCCCGTACGCTATCAGAATAATCCCGTGTTTGAACGCCGACTTTTTGAAGGTATTCGCGTTGCCAAACTCATCCCCGAGAGCTATCTGGTCGTCTCCATGGCTGGCGACGGGTCCAACAGTGTCAAGCAAGCAGCGCTTGACGACTACATGCAACGGCTTAACTTCCCGACTAACCGTGTTGCTATGTTCACGACAGCTCGCGACACCTTGGAAGAGGCGAAGCTTGCGGATGTGCGAATGCGCGAATGCTCGAATGCTCGAATGTGCGAATATGCGAATGGAGTGGATTCCCAAGCTTCCAGTTTTCCGTTACCAGTTTCTAGCCTTTCTACTAACGCATTCGAGCATTTGAGCACTCGCGCATTTCTCTCAACTCCCCCCATTCCCGCATTCACGAATTCGAGCATTCGCGCATTAATCCTTACCACCTCCGCTTCGCACATTCCGCGCGCCATGAAGATCTTCCAGAAGCTAGGATTGAACCCAATTCCCTCACCGTGCGATTATACTTATTTTGAAGAACCTCGGATTAAATGGGAAAATTGGTATCAATGGTCTTTGCCCAGCGGTGGAAATATTGATCATAGTGAGCGCGCCCTTTACGAATGGCTGGGGAACATCTACGAGCGGACTTTTTGAGTCGGAAGCTTTTGCGTAGGAGGAAGCTCTCAGCGAAGCCGGCTTTACAACTAATACACGAACGTGCTCATGAACTAACGAATTTTTCCCCGTGAAATTACAAGACATTTTTCAACTCGTGACCCAGACGATTGGCCAGTCAGGCATCAAGTATCTGATGATCGGTGGATATGCCGTAAACTACTACGGCTATACGCGTAATACGCTTGATGTGGATTTCATGATCGCAGCGGAAGATGCGGTTCAAGTCCGGCAGTTGTTGAAGGAAGCTGGATTCAGTAATATGTCAGATAATGGGGAGGTACTTTTTTTCAATCGTCCAGATTCTTCACTGCGTATTGATTTTTTAAAGACCGATTCTGAAACGCTTCAGAAATTGCTCCAGAATGCGTACCCGATTCAGATGTTTGGGGTTACTATTGAAGTTCCGTCTTTGTTGGATCTTTTGGCGATGAAGCTTTTTGCGCTGTCTCAAGCGTTTGAGCGACGAGTCGACAAAGATCTGCCGGATGTCGCTTACCTATGCGTGCTGAACAATTTAGATCTTGAGAGTGATATTCACCCGTTGTGTCTACGTTACGGCTCTGAAGCCATTTATCGTCAAGTTGTTGAGAAAGTTGAGACCCTTAACACATGATTACTATGGACGATCTGCGTTTACAGCATCCGCTACCCCCTCGACTGACTATGGACGAATACGTCACATGGATAGAGGCCACGCTTCAACAGGCTGATCCTGTCAAGGCGGCACGGCAAAAAACTATTCAGGAGCAAATTAAAGCCCCTTTCCGGATCGCAAGAGACGAAGGGGAGGTTCTGAAACGTTAAAGTTCTAAAGTCTGAGAACAGAGGGTTTCTATCCAGTTTCAAGTTTCCAGTTTAACTAACGCACTAATGCACTAAAGAACTTCTCCAGACTTACTGACACTTGCTGACACTTCCCAACTTATTGACACTTCGCCAATTGTCCTTTGTCCAAACACGGCCCCTCATTTTTTCTAGGAGTACTTAGATGAACAAGAATAATGAAATGCCTCCCCTGATGATCCTATGCGGCGGTAAAGGAACACGTTTACGCGACGTAACCGAACTGCTGCCAAAGCCCATGGTGCCGATCGGTGAGCAACCGATTCTCTGGCATATCATGCGCAGCTATGCAGCTTATGGGGTTAGGCGTTTTATCCTTTGTCTCGGTTATAAACGTGATTGTTTCGTGGATTATTTTTTAAACTTTCACGCCTACGCATCCGATGTCACTGTGCAACTCGGTAAACATGGAGCTATCACCTATCATGATCAAGCTGTTGAGGCTGATTGGGAAGTGACTCTTGCGAATACCGGTATCGACACGATGACGGGTGGACGCGTGGCACTTGCAGCCAAGCATCTCAAGGACACCGATACGACGTTTTTCCTGACTTATGGTGATGCGGTCTCAGATATCGATATCGCGGCATCCCTGAAGTTCCACCGTAGTGGCGGCCGGCTGATCACCGTCGCAGCCGTCCACCCCGAAGGCCGCTTCGGCGAGATGCGTATGAAGGATGGTTGCGTACAGGGTTTCGAGGAGAAGCCGGCACGCGTAGATGGCTTTATCAACGGCGGCTTCATGGTGTTAGAAAAAGAGTTTGTTACTCGCTATCTCGCCACGGATAAAGATCTGTTTTTCGAGCAAGCGCCCATGCGACAAGCCATCGCCGATAATCAAATGGCGGCGTTTACTCATGAAGGCTTTTGGCAATGCATGGATACGCCCCGCGAGTATCAATTGTTGAATGACTTGTGGAAAAGCGGCGAGGCTCCGTGGTCTGTTTGTTGGGAATAACGGGTTTATCTTTCATACTCTTCATTTCTTCGTGGTGAACAATGAATTTATCTCTATTTAAAAACAAACGTGTTTTTCTGACGGGTCATACGGGTTTCAAGGGCTCATGGTTGGTGCTATGGCTTCATCGTCTTGGAGCTAAAGTCTATGGCTATTCATTGCCGCCGCCAACACACCCGTCCAACTACGAACGGTCAGACATTAAAGGCATACTCGAAGGAGAATGGATCGCAGACATCCGTGACCGCGAACAGATGAAGCGCGCCATTGCCACCTGTCAGCCAGAGATTATTTTTCACCTCGCGGCTCAACCTTTGGTGCGCGCCAGTTATAAGGAACCCTACGAAACGTTCGATGTCAATGTCATGGGAACAGCCAGCGTACTGGATGCTGTTCGAGCGTATGGAAGACCTTGCGCCGTGATTTGTATTACGACCGATAAATGCTACGAAAACCTCGAACGGGAAGAGGGCTATTCGGAAGAGAATCCTATGGGCGGATATGATCCCTACAGCGCCAGTAAAGGAGCAGCAGAAATTCTGATCGCCTCATATCGCCGGGCCTTCTTTCATCCTGATAACCTCTCCGAGCATGGCGTTCAACTCGCCTCCGCACGCGCGGGTAACGTGATTGGAGGGGGCGATTTCGCGGAAGACCGGATTGTCGTCGACCTCGTGAAATCCATGCTGAATGGAAAACAGATGAACATTCGCAATCCTAATGCAATCCGTCCCTGGCAGCATGTGCTCGAACCCTTATCCGGTTATCTCACGTTGGCAGAGAAAATGCTCGCGTCTCCCTCTGCACAATGGTGTGAAGGTTGGAACTTCGGGCCAAATCCAGAAAGCGAACGGACTGTTCGCGAAGTGGCGGATCTCTTTCTCAAAGAGTGGGGTAGCGGAAGCTGGACAGATGTGAGTGACGGGAACCATCTGCATGAAGCAGGTATTTTGCGCCTCAAGATCAACAAAGCGAAGAAAGAGCTCGGGTGGTCACCCACCTGGGACTTCACCACCATGATCCAGCGCACCGTTCACTGGTATCGTCAGATGAATAAGCTTTCGCCCCGCCAATTATGTTTATCCGACATTGAAGCTTATCAATATTAGCATCCGAATGACACGAACCACACGAATAGGAGAAATAGTGAACGAGAAAATTCTCTATAAAGATGAGTGTTATTCAATTCAAGGCGCAATTTTTGAAGTGCATAATATTATGGGTAATGGATTCCTTGAGGCTGTATATCAGGAATGCTTGGAGAAAGAATTTGTGTTGCGAAATATCCCGTTTGATGCACAAAAAGGTCTACCTCTTACTTACAAGGGAGCCCCGTTAAAACAAAAATATATTCCAGATTTTATTTGTCATGGAAAAATTATTGTTGAACTGAAAGCATCTAAAAACCTTGCGGAAGAACATAGAGCCCAAGTGATCAATTATCTTCAGGCAACAGGCTATGAATTGGGATTGCTTGTCAATTTTTCATCCTATCCCAAAGTAACAATAACGCGTATTCTCAATACAGAAATTCCCATTGACCATTCGTGTGGTTCGTGTTATTCGGATGCTAAAAAAAATGAATGCTAAAGAAACACTCAAAACTGAAATCCTGAAAAAGGTGACTGAGTATTATCAACTCATTCATGCTCCCCAGCAACACAAGCCTTTTGTGGCAGGTGAAACCCGCGTCAATTATGCCGGTCGTGTTTTCGATCAGGAAGAATTGGTGAGCCTAGTCGATTCATCACTCGATTTTTGGCTGACCGCCGGACGTTATGCCGAGGAGTTCACCGGGAAACTCGAAGATTTTTATGATGTCTCAGATGTGATCTTGACTAACTCAGGGTCCTCTTCAAACCTGCTGGCAGTCTCCGCACTGACCGCTGAATCCCTAGGGGAGCGGAAGTTGATTCCGGGAGACGAGGTCATCACGGTCGCCGCTGGATTCCCCTCGACAGTCGCTCCGATCGTACAGAACAGGCTGGTTCCCGTTTTTGTGGATGTGGAAATCGGCACCTACAATATTGATGTTTCAAAACTGGAAGAAGCGTATTCGCCTAAGACCAAGGCCGTTTTCATCGCCCACACGCTGGGTAACCCATTCAACCTCGATGCCGTTTGTGCGTTTACCGAGAAACACGGGCTCTGGCTGATCGAAGATAATTGCGACGCCCTCGGCAGTCGTTACCGTGGAAAACTGACTGGCACCTTCGGTCATATCGCAACCGGTTCCTTCTATCCCGCGCATCACATTACGACCGGCGAAGGTGGGTGCGTGATTACTGATGATCCAGTACTCGCAAAGATCATCAGAAGCTTCCGCGACTGGGGACGCGACTGCTATTGCGAAGGCGGTGAAAGTAACACCTGCGGATGCCGGTTCACCAAGCAGTATGGGACGCTGCCAAAAGGGTATGACCACAAGTATGTCTATTCTCATATCGGCTACAATATGAAGATGACCGATATGCAAGCTGCCATCGGGGCGGCGCAGATGGACAAACTGGATATGTTCACAACCCGTCGTAAAGAGAATTTCGGTCTGATCACGCAAGGGCTCCAGGGGCTGGATGATTTCTTCATCCTGCCGCAGGCCACGGAACATAGCGATCCGTCGTGGTTCGCCTATATCTTGACGCTCCGCAAGGACGCGCCCTTCAACCGCGTGGAACTGGCGCAATATCTCGACGAAAATCTGATTGAGACGCGCGGCCTGTTCGCCGGCAACCTATTGCGCCAGCCCGGTTATATGAATATCGAGCACCGGGTGGTCGGCGGACTTGATAATACCGACACCATTATGAACAACACCCTGTTCATGGGTGTCTTCCCGGGCTTGACACAAGATAAGATCAATTACGTCACAGACAAGATCCGCGCCTTTGTAAAGAGGCAGTAAAGTTTCACCACGAAGAGCACGAAGAACACGAAGGAGATGAAGATGGAGTTTGACGACTTGTCGAAGCGTGTGATCGGATGTGCCATTGAAGTCCACCGTGAACTTGGGCCAGGGCTACTGGAATCAACCTATGAGCAGTGTTTGGCATATGAACTGAGCCATGCTGGAATTGCCTTCAGACTGCAGCCGGAGTTGCCAGTGTGGTATAAAGGCCTCAGATTGGATTGCGGATACCGTATAGATGTGTTGGTGGAAAATTTACTTATCCTCGAACTGAAAAGTGTTGAATCCATACTGCCGGTGCACGCGGCGCAGTTGCTCACGTACATGAAGCTGGCCGACATCAAGATTGGCTTGTTGATCAACTTCAACGTCCAGTTATTGAAGTCAGGTATTAAGCGTTTTGTCCTTTAACGTGGGCTCTGCCCACAACCTAGAATCCTCACCATGAAGCGTACAAAGGCTACGAACAAGTAATTAACTCATTGATCCAACTTCATCCCCCTTCGTGCCCTTCGTGGTAAAAACCCTTCTCTTATATGGCTAATCCTGTGAAAATTAAGGCGACTGTCGAGAAAGTCGAGAAACATACCGGTTCGGTAGCGAGTTACCGTTTCATCCCTCAGGGGCGCGTACCGAAGTTTCATGCCGGTCAATTCCTTCACCTTGCGCTGGACGAGTATCATCCCGACCAACAATGGCCTGAATCCCGTGTCTTCTCGATTGCCTCTTCGCCCTCCGAACGGACGACAGAACTGGCCGTGACAATTTCGGTAAAGGGGCGGTTCACAGAACGGATATTCAATACGTTAGAGAAGGGTTCGGAGTGTTGGCTGAAACTTCCGTACGGCGAGTTCATGTTTCCGTCAGGCCAGCCTCTCATCCTGATCGCGGGCGGGGTCGGGATCACGCCGTACCTGTCACTGCTCAAGCAGATGTTGGAAGAAAAGTCCGTTCAGTCAGTTTCTCTTTGTTACGGAGTCCGTTCTGCGGAATACTACTTATTTAGGGAACTGCTTGATCGTTGCGAAGCTGAACTCCCTAACTTCAGTAAGACGGTTTATTGCGAAGACGGTTCATTGCCCGGCAACAAAGGAATCCTCAACATCGACGCGATCCATGCAACGGCCCCGCAAAACGCGCTTTTCTATCTGTCGGGTCCGCCGGTTATGATCAACATCTTCAAGGGCCGTTTGCACGACCTTGGCGTGAAGAACGATTTCATACGTGTGGACGACTGGGAATAGAGAACCTGACATGAAAAAACTCATAGACAAGACACGTACCCCGATGCGCGTGGCCATCATTGGTACTGGCAATATTGGCGTGATTTTCTGGGTCGATGAGTAGTTATCAAGACCAAGGACTGTGCGGATGTTATTCTTCAATTTAAGGCGAATCGAGGGATTGTGACTCAAAAAAAGCATGTACTTAAAGTAGCCATTATAGGTAGTGGAAATATTGGCACGGATCTGTTGATCAAGGTGCTTCGCTCTCCATATCTTGATTGTGGTGTATTTATTGGTAGAAATTTGTCTTCTGCTGGGATGGTGAAAGCGGCATCATTGGGTGTTACTGTGTCGGCCGAAGGAATTGAATATATCGTAAAGAATGTAGACTGTTGTGATTTAGTCTTTGATGCGACTTCCGCTAAAAGCCATCTTGAGCATGCACCGATTCTGAAAAAACTTAATAAGCTTGCAATTGACCTAACACCAGCAAAGATTGGGTTAATGTGTGTTCCTAGTGTTAACCTGGCTGATTCTTTAGCAGAAACCAACGTCAATATGGTTACTTGTGGTGGGCAGGCATCTATTCCAGTAGCATATGCCATCGGACAAACTCAGACGGATATCGACTACATCGAAGTCGTTTCTAGTATATCGTCAAGAAGCGCAGGACCTGCCACCAGACAAAACCTTGATGAGTATATAAAAACAACCGAGGCTGGGCTCAAAGAGTTTTCGGGTGCCACTCGAACAAAAGCTATTTTGAATCTTAATCCAGCCGAGCCATGCATTGATATGCAGACCACTATTTTTGCAATAGTGAAGAATCCTAACATTGTGAAATTGTCAGATGTGTTATTGCGACTGGCTGAAAGAATTCGTGCATACGTTCCTGGCTACGAAATTATCTTAGGACCAATTGTCGAAAACGGCCGTATTGTCGTGATGGTGCGGGTCCGCGGGCTGGGTGATTACTTGCCTGCTTATGCAGGAAACTTGGATATTATTAACTGTGCTGCCATTGCCATGGCTGAAGAATATGCATGCAATTTTCGCAATCCATGTTTGAAGGAGGGCTGATGGCGCACAATCAGAATATTACGATCAGTGATCCAACATTGCGTGATGGTAACCATGCCGTTGCGCATCAATTAAGTGAGGAACAAATCGCGACATATTGCAAGGCTGCTGATAAAGCTGGCATAGCCATTGTTGAGGTTGGACATGGTAATGGGCTCGGCGCATCCTCTCTGCAACTTGGCGAATCTAAAACCCCAGACCACCTTGCAATCGCAGTAGCAAGAAAAAACTTACGCAATTCTAAACTGGGTGTCCATGTTATACCTGGCTTTGCGACTGTCGAAAGAGACTTAAAACCTGCATTAGAGTTGGGAGTTGATGTTGTAAGAATAGCCTCACATTGTAGCGAGGCTGATATTTGCGAGCGTCATATTAGCTTTGCTCGGAATTGGGGAGTAGAGGTGTGGGGCTGCCTCATGATGTCACACATGATTTCTCCAACAGAACTTCTAGAACAAGCCCGGAAAATGGAGTCGTATGGAGCAGAAGGTGTTGTGATTATGGATTCGTCCGGGCATTACCTTCCAGACGATGTTCGGCAACGGGTAGTAATACTTAAAAACAGCCTTTCAATTGCTGTTGGATTTCATGCGCATAATAACTTGGGCTTGGCCATCGGCAATTCAATTGCGGCGGCTGATGCGGGTGCAACTTTATTGGATGGATGCGCGAGAGGATTTGGTGCTGGTGCAGGGAATGCGCAGTTGGAGGTGCTTGTTGCTGTTTTAGAGCGGTTGGGATATCATACAGGTGTAGATCTCTACAAAATTCTCGATGCTGCCGATTTGGCTGAACAATTATTAATAAAAGAAATCCCTTCGATAAAATCGGTCAGCGTTGTGAGTGGTCTGTCAGGGGTATTTTCTGGTTTTATGAAACCAGTTATGCGTATTGCCAAGGAGTTTAATGTTGATCCTCGGGATGTTTTTTTTGAGCTTGGACGACGTAAAATCGTGGGGGGACAAGAGGATATCATTCTTGAGGTGGCCAAAGAGTTAACACTTCGAGATGCGAAAGGGAGCAAATGAAGTTAGAACGTTACAAGAGAACACGCAGCGACTGCTTAAACGTCCTAAACGGACGGGAGAAAGAGCTTGGGCAGTTGTGCCACTCCGAACTGGTTGTTGTCGGTGGAACTGGATTTGTTGGAACGTGGATTGCAGAAATGGTTGCAGCACTCAATGATGAATATCAATTTGGTATCAAACTGTCTATTGTTTCACGCAATACTGATCAATTCACTAGTCGCCTGCCCCATTTAGCCAATCGGGCCGATTTTCAATTGATCAAATCGGATGTCCGACAATTAAGTCAATTCCCCAAGGATGCCGATTGGGTGATTCATGCTGCAGCTAATCCTGATGTTCGAACACACGCATCTAATCCGCTTGATACGGCGTCGGTGATTGTGGATGGAACCTTATCAGTGATGCGTACTGCCGAGAGATTAGGACGGCTACAAAAACTGCTTTATCTCAGCTCTGGGTTAGTATGTAATTCCCAGCAAGCATTACTAAGTGGATTATCTGAAAATGCGCAAGGCGCACCAGATCCTGACGCCAGCTTCATGTATCCAAATGCCAAACGTTTTGCAGAGACAATCTGTTCCGCCGCGAGGGTGCAGTCGCGTATTCCGGTACTCATCGCGCGCCCGTTTTCCTTTATTGGACCGTATCAACCGTTGGACACCCCGTGGGCGCAAACTTCATTTTTAGCTGATGCGCTTCGTGGTAAAGCCATTCGCGTACTAGGCGATGGTCAGGTTGTTCGCAGTTATCTTTATGGAAGTGACGCGGCGTATTGGTTTTTGAAAATTGTATCAACTGGCAGGAGTGGCGACGTGGTGAATGTCGGCAGCCCTGTCGGTATTACATTGCAGAATCTGGCTCAAACTATAGCGAAGAACTTTGATCCCTCTCCCGACATCCTGTTTAATACGTCACCTCGTAGTATTGGAAGTTCATCTCAATTATTGCCAGACACAACGCATGCACAGAAACAGTATGGGGTTTCGGTATTCACGGCTTTAGAGGAGGCTGTAAATTTGACTGTCCAATGGCATCAGATGCAAAACAGTTAATCTTGGCCAGACTAAAGAGGAGAACGCATAAATGATGATGACTGATAATTTGCTTAAGAAAAAACTGTATAACGACCAACCCGTCATAGGTACATGGTCAATTATTTCGTCACCAATTGTGGTAGAAATATTAGCTTTGTCAGGGTTTGATTTTCTGATACTGGACATGGAACATGGAGTTTATGATCAGACTGCTTTAGATGCTTGCATTCGCGCATGCGAGGCGGCAGGTTGTGCCCCAATTGTGCGCATGCCAGGGATTAACCCTTCTGCCGCACAATGGGCACTCGATCTGGGCGCGTATGGCATAATTGTGCCACAGGTAGGGAATCTCGCCTCTGCCGAATTGGCCGTGAGCATGTCAAAGTTCGCTCCGGCTGGATCACGTGGTTACAACCCATTTACACGCGCGGCTAACTATGCGGCGCCAAACAATAATCAGTTTGGTAAACTTCGAAATGATTTTGGTATAACTTCAATTATCGTCGAAACTCTAACCGCATTGAATGACTTGGAAGGAATTTTAGCTATTAGCAATCTTGATGTAGTTTATGTTGGAGTTTACGATCTGGCGATTGCATTAGGGCATGAAGGTGACGTTAAGCATCCGGCGATATGTCAGGTGCTCGAACAGACAATAATAAGAGTGCGTTCAGCTGGGAAGATTGCCGGATTAATGGTTCGGACCAAAGAAGATGTGTCGAAAGCAGTTAAACTGGGCGCGAGGTTTTTGGTGTATTCGGTCGACACTTTAATTCTACGTGAGGCGGCAATAGGTGCAGTTGCTGTTTTTGCACAGGGCTGTGACGATGTGCTACAATAAGCGATAGGAATGTTTTCAGTTTAAAAGGGAGCACCATGCAAATTCGGACGGCAGACTATATTGCCCAGCGCATTCGTGCTTGGGGCGTTGATACTGTTTTTATGTTGTCGGGAGGCGGCATGATGCATCTGGTTGACTCGGTCGGTCGTGCTGATGGTTTGCGTGTGATCTGTAATCATCATGAGCAGTGTTCGGCTATTGCTGCAGACGCGCGGGCGCGTCTGCTCGGGTGTATAAGCGTATGCTATGCTACTAGTGGACCCGGTGCCACAAACATTTTGACGGGGTTAGTGGGGGCATGGCAGGACAGTAGTCCCGTGCTGTTTTTGACAGGACAAAGTAAATTAACGCAGACAATTCAAGGCTCCTCTATCGCTGGGCTGCGTCAGTTTGGGACCTTCGAAGTCGATATTGTCCCAATTGTCAAATCCGTAACAAAATATGTTGTGATGGTTACTGATCCGAAGACTATCCGTTATCATCTGGAGAAAGCATTTCATTTCGCTACAACGGGGAGACCTGGGCCTGTACTCTTGGACTTGCCTCTTGATGTCCAGGGGGCTCTCGTTGAAATGGACGATATGAGGGCGTACATTCCTGATGAAACTGAGAACAAGGAGACTCCTTGTTCTCAGGAGTTGTTGGTTAAAGTGGTTGATATTTTGAGGAGGGCAAAACGTCCTTTAATTTTATCTGGTGTTGGTGTTCGTGCTGCAGGTGCTGTTGATGTGTTTCGTCGGTTAATTGATCACATGAATATCCCCGTTATTACATCGCAGCTTGGTAAAGATGCTCTTTATTATGATCATCCCTTGTTTGTTGGACACTCGGGGCCCAAGGGGGATCGTGCGGGAAATTTTGCTGTGCAGACAGCTGATGTGATTCTAAGTTTGGGATGCAGTTTGCACGCCCAGACTACAGGATGGGAAAACAGTTTATTTGCACCCGATGCGATAAAAATTCAAGTTGATATTGACGAGGCAGTTTTGGCGCGTGAACAGGTTAACGTCGCGATCAAAGTTAAATGCGATGTGAAGAACTTTTTGTTGGGTATTGAGCCTCTGATTGAAAGCGGGTTAGGTAGTGATGTGTGGCGCTCCCATTGTCTCTCATGGAAAAAGCGTTTTGCGGTTAGTCGAGAACCACATGTCAGGTCCAGCAATTTCATAAATTATTATGACTTTGTCGAGGAGTTGAGTTGTGTGCTAACGGGCAACGAATGTGTTGTCGCAGATGCAGGATCATCTTTTTATGTAATGGGGCAAGGTTTCCGAGTGAAACAGAATCAACGCTTCATATCATCTGGCTCGCTGGGTGCGATGGGCTTTGCGCTACCTGCTGCTAACGGCATAGCATCAGCAAGTAAAAGTGCGACCATATGTGTCACGGGCGACGGGTCGTTGATGACTAATATCCACGAGTTGGCAGTGACAAAGCATCAAAATTTAAATGTTAAACTGTTTGTTATGAACAACGACGGCTATCTTTCAATACGCAACACTCAACGAGATTTCTTTAATGGACTGCTTGTTGGATCAGACACGTCCAGTGGTGTTTTTATTCCCGAACTAGAAAGTCAAGCGAAGACATACCATCTTCCGTTCCTGCGGTGTGATAGCCCCTCTAATATGAAAAGCGTGATAAATCACGCATTGTCGATTGACGGACCAGTGCTTGTCGAAGTCAAGGTATTGCGCGATCAGAACCTGATTCCATCAGTGATGTCAGAGCGATTGCCTGATGGTCGTATGCGATCCAAACCGTTGCATGAAATGTTTCCTTATTTGCCACAAGACCAAGTAGAAGTGGAGTTGGACAAAGCCATAAATGTCATCTAATTTGTACGCATTTATACGCGGTAAGTTTGACCAACCCGATTGTCTGCGACGTGATCCCGTCGTTTTATGCTCGATCAGAAGGCTTCCGG
>SESA01000486.1_pt1 | contig 25529 bp, 19 predicted proteins | sample 3171451 | NCBI WGS metagenome assembly SESA01 (sample SAMN06051862, study PRJNA518727) | freshwater metagenome | biome: subpolar coniferous forest; feature: holomictic lake; material: water; isolation source: holomictic Lake 227, 8 m depth | place: Canada: near Kenora, Ontario | collected...
GACATTGATTAACAGGCTATAGAAAAATATTTTTTACGGAACCCATCCTGACGGCCGGGACATTTTTTCATTATATTCGCATTTGGTTTAAGAAATGAATGAGCTGTTATGCGTATCCTGCTTTCCGTTTTTTTCTTCGTTTATATTTTCCCGGCATCAGCAGCAGTTTCGAATTATTCTTTTCTGAAAAAAGCGGAATCCCATTATAATTCGTTGCTTGCAGCCTTACCAGGGTACGGCGAAGGGAAGAAAATGATTGATTCGGCCCTGAGCACCAGGGATTCAGCCGGTTTTCAAAAGGCATATCAATTATCTTTCCGGATCGGTCTTTTCCTGCTTGAACAGGGTGAACATGCCAAGGCATTGGATATTTTTAATGATATGCGGCAGTTTCTCGAAACGAAAACAACAAAAACCAATGAGGATGAAGATAAGATCGGCTCGCTATATCTGGTGATCGGAGCCATCTACGAAGAAACCGGGTTATGGAACAGCGCCCTGTCCATGTATATGAATTCACTCCAGATTAGCAATAAAACGGACAATCAGGCGGGTAAGGCCAGGGTATATAACAATATCGGAGTATTGTATTTTAAAAGGAATGAGCATGTCAAGGCCGAAGACCTGTTCAATAAAGCCATCACAATCAACAAATCCCTTAACAACCGTCGCGAGCTTTTCAATAATTACAATAACCTTGTCGGGATTTACAAGGCGCGGCACAATACTGCAAAGGCTCTTGAATATGAGTTGATCGCCTTAAACCAGCTCGATATAAACAAGAATTTCTACGATCTTTCAATCGTTTATTCCAATATTGGCAATTTGTACCAGGATATGGGAAATCCGACGGTTGCGTTGTCATATTTCCAGCAGGCTGCGGGTATACAGAAAAGCAAATCCTTCCCTGTAGGCCTGATCCGGACGCAGTTGTCCATTTCATCCGTTTACGAAAATCTTCATATGCTAGATTCAGCAACATTTTACATGGATGAATCCTTGAAACTTGCTGAAATCCTGAATAATCCTTCTCAAAAACTGGTTGTCTACAAAGAAGCTGCAAAGTATTTTAAAAACACAGGAAATTACAAGACTGCTTATAATCTTTATTCTAAGTATGTGATTCTGAACGACTCGCTCGAGAAGTTGAACAGCCTTACAAAAATCGAACAGATTCAGGCAGTCTATGAGGTGCTCAATAAGGAGAAAGACAATAAGATCCTGCAGCAGAAAGTCAACCTACAGCAACTGGCAATACAACGCCAGCGGATTGTTCTTATCGGGGCCGTAGTAATTGTTCTCTTTTTCATTTATTTCGTTTTTAACCTGATCAGGTATAACAGGAGGGAACGGAAAAAAAACCATAAAATCCTGGAACAGGCCGAGCTGTTACACAAGCAGGAAAAGGAATTCCATATAAATAAAGAGAACTCCCTTGAACTAGAACTGGATTATAAAAACCGCCAGTTAACATCCTATGCCTTGCACCTGGCCAGGAACAGTGAATTTGTTCAGAGAACAACTGACGATTTGAAACAGATCCTCCTGGGGACCAATCCAAGGGACAAGGAAAGATCAGACAGGATCAAAGCCATGATCTCTGATCTTCATCAATACTCTTCAGGACATGACTGGCAGGAATTCCGGTTATATTTTGAGGAGGTCCACCAGTCATTTGAAAAGAATCTCAGTTCGGCTTTCCCCGATTTATCTCCCAATGACAAAAAAATCTGTGCCTTGCTGAAACTAGGCCTTTCGACCAAAGAGATCGCCTCCATCACCTTCAGGGAATTACGCAGTGTTGAATCGGCCAGGAACCGGCTCAGGAAGAAATTAGGCCTTGCCGCCGAGGTTAATATTCACACCTTTCTATCGCAATATTAGTTGTTGTATTTCTATAAGTTACATATTATTGCCGTAGTATTTTATCTCTCCACTTTTACTTTGCCGTAGTATAGATATGGTATAATATTATGTAAGAAATAGGGCGAAAATTACTTTTGTTTAATATTCGCATCTGAGGCAACCGAATAATTTTACAATTAACAACAAATGAAATGGAAACTAACCAAAAGAACCAAATGAGAAAAAATTACAATTCTGTTTATTTAGCTTTGGCTTTATTTCTGTCGTTGGTAATATCAACAGGACTTCACGCACAGTGGAACCCGAACACTTCTGTCAACCTCATGATATCCAGTTTGACAATTGACGACATGCAGTCAGTTCCGACGACCGATGGAAAAACCTGGATCGCCTACTTCAGCAACACGACTGGCAATTACAACATGATGGTCCAACTGCTGGATGCCAACGGGAATAAACTCCTGGAACCTGACGGTGTATTGGTCAGCAACAAGACATCCGGCAGTGCAATCTATGTCTTCAATGTTTGTATCGATGCTTCCAATAACGTGATTATTGCCTGCCAGGATCAGAGAAGTGGTTCCAACCAGGCGGTAGTGTATAAAATATCCCAGAACGGGACCCATTTATGGAATCCCAACGGGGTTATCCTGGGAACAGGCTTATCACCCTATCCCGCGGTATTAAGTACAGGTGAGACCGTCGTGGCCTGGAATGACGGAACAAGCAGCACCCTGAAGATCCAGAAGATCTCAATCGGTGGAGCCATTGTGTGGCCAACACCGGTTACTGTCATGGTCGGGACTACAAAAACGACCAGGGGCCAGCTTATTGCCAACAGTAATGGAAAGTTTACCAACGTTTTCCAGAGAAAGGGAACAGGTGTTTCTTCAACCTTGTGGGCACAGGCATACGACAGCACGGGCCTTGCACTTTATTTACCGGTGCAGCTTTCAACCCTGACTTCAAGCGCTTCAAGGTACTATTCTATCCTTGCAGACGGCGACACAACCTATTTTGGTTATTTTGTCTCCCAGGGATCGAGATTTAACTCCTTTTTGCAAAGGATCAATCCTACAGGGACCACACCCTGGGGTATGAACGGATCGAACTTCAGCACTTCAATAACATCTGCCGATCCTTACCAAATGGTTACGGATATAAACATGACCCCGGGGACCAACTATATCTGGTCGGTTTCGAATTTCTGTAACTCCCTTCAAAACCAGTATGGAATTTATGTCCAGAAGTACCTGAAAACAACAGGGGGACGGCAGTTTACTGACCAGGCCAAAGTACTTTATCCGATCAGTGCGAGTTTTGACCAGCATGTCAGCCGCATTACCTTGTTAACAGATGGCCCGATGTTTATGGAATATGATGCCTCATACAAGATCTATGCAATACGTCTGGATGCCAGCGGAAATTTTGTCTGGAACGGCAACAGGGTGGAAATCAGTTCATCCACTGCAGCGATGGGTGTTCCCAAAATGCGTTATGGATTCACTCCCATCGGCCCGACCCGTTGTGCCGGTGTATGGACTGAAAACAGGGCCTCCGGAGGATACAAGGGATATGCCCAGGGAATATCAATCGGGGGTCTCACCGGAATAAAAGTGTACACGCTGGGAAATGTTCCTGCAACAATCGTTGCACCCATGGGAACATTGCAGATGGTCGATACGATAACCCCACTCACAGCTAATCAAAATGTAACCTGGAGCATCGTTCCGGGCACAGGAATCGCATTGATGAGCACAGGCGGACTGGTTACAGCAATTACAAACGGCACGGTATGGGCAAAAGCAGTCTCCGTTCTGGATAATACAGTCAAGGATTCATTAATGATCACCATGACAAACCAGAACATTACCGCTCCTTCCGTAATTACCTTGGCGGCAACATCAGTCGCAGGGACAACGGCCGTGCTGAATGGTTCCGTTAATGCAAATAATGCCAGCACGGTCGTCACTTTTAGTTATGGCCTTACCACTGCATACGGGACCACGTTAACCGCCACACCTTCTCCTGTACTTGGGAATTCACCGACCCCTGTTCTTGTTAACATTGTCGGCCTGATCCCCGGGACAACCTATCATTTCAGGGTCAGCGGAGCAAACATTGCAGGGACAACCAACGGCAATGACCTTACTTTCACCACCCCGCTTATACCGCCCACTGTTATTACCAACGCCGCCACAGATGTATTAAATACTTCAGCCCAGCTTCACGGGACCATTGTCGCAAACAATGCACAAACGGCGGTTTCATTCGACTGGGGCATCACAGCAGCTTACGGAAATAATGTTCCAGCGACACCTGTAAGTGTTTCGGGTATGACATCAACTCCTGTACTGGCTGACATTGGCAGTTTAATATGGGGAACCACCTATCATTATCGTTGTGTGGGGATTAACAGTGCAGGGACTGCCAATGGCGCTGACATGACCTTTACAACCGGTTGTCCTTCCATTCCGGCTCCCGGGGCTATTTCAGGGCCTTCCAGTGTTTGCAGGTCATCAGCAAATGTAGTCTATAGTGTCCCTGACATTCCGAATACTACCTATTATAACTGGACATTACCTGCAGGTGTTTCGATTGTTGCAGGATTGGGAACATCATCCATAACGGTGGACTTTACATCAAGTTCGGTTTCTGGAAATATTACAGTCAACGGAACAAATAACTGCACCGCAGGATCGGCAACAAGCATTGCTGTAACTGTCAATCCATTGCCAGATCCTGTTATAACAGGAACTTCAGTTCTTTGCGCCAACTCCGGTTATTATACCTATACAACCCAGGCTGGTATGAGCGGATATACATGGACTGTATCTTCAGGAGGTTACATTTACAGCGGTTCCGGAACATCAGCCATCACCGTGGTGTGGAACTCTGCAGGCGCTCAGACTGTAGGCGTGAACTATGCCAATGCCTTCGGCTGCCAGGCCCTGAACCCGGTTTTATTTAACGTCACGGTGAATGATGTTCCTGCTGCTGCTGGTTCCATCACCGGGACCAATGCACTTTGTTCAGGAACCCAGGGCGTTCCTTACACCATGGCCACCATCACCGGTGCCCCGACCTATGTTTGGATCCTGCCCACCGGCGCTGCCATTGCCACCGGTGAAGGGACCAATTCCATTTCGGTGAACTATGGTGCCAATGCAACTTCAGGAACCATAACTGCATACGGGAATAACCTCTGCGGAAACGGGGCAAGTTCGAACCTCAGCGTAACCGTAAATCCCATTCCTCCCTCGCCTGTCATCACAGCCAGCGGGTATGTTCTGACTTCCAATGCTGCCGCCGGAAACCAATGGTATCATGACGGAACTGCCGTGGCCGGGGCCACAGACCAGACCTATACCGTTCCTGCTTCAGCTTCGGGCTGGTACTGGACCATAGTCACCCTGAATGCCTGTTCGTCCGACACCTCAAACCACAAATACATCATGGGTGTTGGAATCGGCGAACATAATCCAGGGGTGGTAACCATCCATCCTGTACCCAGCGACGGGCATTTCAGCATTACCATAAACAGTGAAAAGGAAATATCCTACAAGCTTGATATCTATAACAGCTTAGGTGTAAAAGTGTATGGAGAACGCACAATTACCGTCACCGGAACCATGGTAACCCCGGTTGACCTGAGTTCAGTCCCCGGCGGGCTTTACACCCTCATCCTGCGTAATGGTGACAACCAGATTACACGCAAGATTCTTATAAACAAATAAGATTCATTTTGCTGATTTAAAAAAGCCGTTCGTAAGGACGGCTTTTTTGTTGAAGGTGACCCGATCAATATTCATGTTAAAAGTATTTTATCTGGATCTGACAGCTATTGTCTCGATCTCGATCAGGGCTTCAAGCGGAAGTTTAACCACGGCAAAGGTGGCACGGGCCGGGGGGTCAGTTGGATAATACTTCCCATAAACATCATTCATGGCTTTGAAGTTGTCCAAATCGCTCATCAGGCACGTCGACTTTACAACATCACTGTATTCGTACCCTGCAGCTTTCAGGATGGCTCCTATGTTCTTCATGACCTGTCCGGTCTGCTCCGTTATGCCGCCCCCGACTATTTTATCCGTAACCGGATCAACAGGCACCTGCCCGGATATAAAAAGCATTCCGTTGATCTCAACAGCCTGGCTGTATGGCCCGATGGCCTTCGGGGCAAATGCAGTATTTATAATTCGCTTAGTAATGCCATTCGATCGTTCTGACAGAGCCCCCAACCTTTTCGTGCAACTGTATGGAAGAGTTAAGGCAAGCCCCATTAACACCAGTAATGAGTATCTCAGGATCATGTTTTGCTTTTTCATGGTGATTCATATTTTACCTCATTGATTTAGAAATTTTCCGCTGCTACTGCTTATCTTTAATCGTTCATTTTGCGCATCAGATCAATTCCCCAAAATAATTATGAAGAAAACTGCTACATTTGACCTGTAAGAGAAATTGGATTTTCTGCAATATTCGCAATAAAATATACTTCTGAATAATTATGGTTGAAATAATCGGGAAAATCCTTTTGGGTCTGGGATTAATGTTCACAGGGGTACAGTTACTCTCTTCAGGACTTAAACAGTTGAGCAGCAGACGGTTTCGTAAAGTTGCCACCCGATTTGTATCTTCCCGTGTAAAGGCTCTGCTATTTGGCATTGGATCGGGGGTGATCATGCAAAGCACCTCTGCTGCCCTGATGATCCTGGCCAGCCTGATCACTGCCGGGCTCATCAATGTTTCCCAGGCAATTGCCATCCTTACCGGATTCAGTGTCGGGAATACCATACTGCTTTTCTTTGTTACCCTGCATATTGAAGCAGCTGTGACCTTTATTGTCGGAGTGTGCGGAATAGCGCTTTATTTTTCAAAAACTGATAAATACCGAAATGCGTTCCTGATCGGGATGGGGTTGGGGCTGATTTTTTTCGGGATTGAAATAATGACTGCCGGCGTAAAACCATTGAGGCAGGAAGCATGGTTTACCGGGGCCATGACCTTTAGTATCAGTTATCCATTTCTTTCGATCTTAGCCGGAATGCTGCTGGGGTTCATCGCCCAGTCATCAACTGCAGTAGCACTCGTGGCCATAGGATTGGCAAAGGCAAATATTCTGACAGGCCCGCAAACCTTTCTGTTCATGTATGGTGCAGCCATCGGATCCACCCTGTTTAAGGCGATGCTGGGGCATGGGTTCCGTGGTACATCACAGCAACTTGTCCGGTTTGTTAACATGTTCAATATTTTCGGGGCGACCGTTTTTATCCTTCTTTACTATATTGAGGTTTATTTTCATGTTCCATTGGTGATGGCTCTGCTGCAGTACATCACACCCAGTTTGGAAAATCAGGCCTCCATCGTATTCCTTCTTTTCAATCTGACATCGGCAACTTTTTTCACTGCCATCAACAAACCATTGACCGGCTGGCTGGCAAGGAGATCACCTCCATCAGAGGAAGAAGGCCTTGCGCAACCAAAATACCTCCTGGATTTCCAGCCTGAAGATCCTGAGTCGGGGCTGGAATTGATCCATTTGGAGCAAACCCGTGAGTTTGAACAGATTGCCGGGTTATTTGCAAGTGCCAGAGAAAACTATGAAGGGGCAGACCTTGCATCCCGTTACGAGGCCTATAACACGCTTTCACGGTCAGTAACAGATGCAAGCGAGATGGTTGCCGCAATGCCAATGCACCACCTGACGGCCAAAGATCATGCATATTATCAGACCCGGCAGGCCATCCTTGGTCAAATTGCTGAAAGTGTTACCGAGGGAGTAACCACCATTGTAAATGCCAGGAGCAATAAGGTTCTTGAAAGACTGTCCATTTCCTGCATGGAATCCATCGACCTCCTCATTCAACTCGCCCTGGAAGCCCAGAAATCAAACACGGCCGAGGATATAACCCTGTTCAAAAAACTCAGTTCCGGGAACAGCCCTTCGATGGAACGGGTCCGGAATGAGTACATTAACAGTGACGTCCTGGTAACGGCAAAGGACAAGGGGAGCATGTTGGATCTGACCATCATCACCGAAAAAATAATCTGGCTCCTTAATCGCCTGATAAGTCTCGTACCTCCTGAAATCAAATGAGAAACCAAATGAAACCAAACGCACCCAACAAGGTACCAAGACAGATTTTTTCACTAAGTGAAGCTTCCCTGTTTTTTTTATTGCTTTTATCTGTTTATTCCTGCAAAAAGCAGGAAGATCCTTTACCGGTCTCCTATGGGATTGCCCAATTTGTTTATACCGCCGACCTGCATTACGGGGAAACCCGAACCTTCAGGGGTGCAAAGGCTGAGGCTAAGATGGTAAACGAAGCGCTTGTACAACAAATCAATAAGTTACCGGCCATGACCTATCCGGCTGATGGCGGAGTGCGTGCAGGAACCATGGCAGGTGCTTTTGATTATGTGATTATTGGCGGAGACATTACAACTCTTCAGGAGGTCGGACCTCCAAAAATCCAATCTGCAACTGTTTCCTGGGGGCAATTTGCGGCAGACTATCTGAATGGGATTACACTCACCAACCGGAACAATCAAAAAACCGGTTTTTTGCTTGAATGCGGCAATCATGATGTTTCAAACGACATCGGGCACCCGAAACCCATTGACCCGATTACAGATGCAACAGCCATGGTAAATATTTACAACCTCATGCTGAATCCGCCAGTACCCCTGACAAATTCGACCTATAACTATTCGGCGGATAAAATAAACTATTCTAAAAATGTGGCCGGAGTTCATTTAATTTTTGTGAATATGTGGCCCGATTCGGCCGAAAGAATCTGGATGGAAAAAGATCTGGCCAATATCACCCTCACAACCCCGGTCATAATTTTCACACACGACCAGCCCGATTGTGAAGCAAAACATTTTACCAATCCCAACGGAAATCATGACATTAATTCAACCGATAAATTTGAAAATCTGGTTGAAGAAAGATTCAAAGATGGCACTACCACCCAAGCTGAATCCACGATTGAACAAAGAAACCTGGTTACCTTCCTGAAAGCGCATTCCAACATCAAAGCATATTTCCATGGGAATGACAACTGGAATGAGTTTTATATATACAAGGGTCCCGACAACGATATTAACCTGAACGTATACCGGGTTGATTCCCCCATGAAGGGATCGATTTCAGGAATTGAGGCCCCTGATGGGATAGGAGATGAAACAAAACTTTCATTCCAGACAATTGTGATTGACGGAGATTTAAAAACGCTGACAGTTCGTGAATGTTTATGGAATACTTCGGGAGCAACATCACCATTAATCTGGGGGACAAGTTCAACCATTTCATTAAATTGATTCCCTGATGCGGCCAATCTCAAACCCATGATGTTTCTGGATCCATTCATCTTCGAGTGGTTGCTAATAGTAAAACAGGTCTCTTAACCCTGTCCGATTCAGCGTCTCAATAATTTTATTTGGTAATGGTGAACGTATCAAACACGCTGTATGCACCGGTGTAACCCTGGTAACTGTTTACGGTTACAGTGTTGCCTGAGATGTCAACAACGCTGTAGTAATAGGTCTTGTGGTTGTTGTGAACATTCCATTCGGTTCTGACGGTCGGGTCGATGTAACCGCCGCCGGAACCTGCGCCGCAGGTGCCGTTAAGTAGCTGCACCACATTGTTCTGCCAGCCCGGAACCGGAGGCGTGGGCTGTGGTTTCGGAGTTAAACTGCCGTCGATGGTCCTTCGGGCATACAGATGCGAATGTCCGCATGCATAGAAGTCGAATTTATTGGCGTCAATGAAGGACCAGAGTGCCGTGATTGTCGTATCCGGTTCTGAGGCTTCAGTCGAGTCGTTGTCGACATAATAATAGGGAACATGGATGAAAAGGAATTTATGCAAAGCACTGGTCTTGGCAACCTGTGTTTTCAGCCAGGACATTTGTATCGAATCGATATGGCCTCCCATATTTATTTTCTGGGTGTCCCTGGTTACATAATAACAATCCATTACAGCGAAAAAGGAGCTGGTTGCCGCATCGGTGAAAGAATAAGCCAGGTGCTCATAGCCAGCCGGTCCGTTGGACGGGTTCTCCGAAAAAGTACCCTGGAACTGCTGCTGGTTCACAAGAAAGTAACCGTAAGACGCGTGCTCATGATAAAGTTCATGATTACCAACGGCCGTGTAAAGCTTAATCCCTTTGTTGGTCAGCATAGTGAAAAGATTTTTGAATTCCTGGAAGGTATAATGCTTTGCCAGGTATCCCCTGTAGCACATATCACCACCGAATACTACAAAAGACGGCTTGGGTTTCAATGTGTCTATACTGCGGATGATTGGATTTAAAGCGGTAGTGTCAACCGTATAACCAAGCGAGTCACCCCGGCTGTCGGCCAGGAAAACGAAACGAAGCCGGGGATTCGTATCAACAGTTTGCTGATCATCGGAACTGCTTTTTTTGCAACCACCCGTTATCACGGCAACAGTGATCAGCAGCATCATGGCAGCGATGGTAAAATTACGTTTCGCCATCCTTGAATTGTTGTTTAAAAAATAAGACATGAATTTCTCCTTTCAATATTTAGGGTACTTGTTATTTCCTCACATGATGTTCCTGGTCGGTCTTCTTCAAATTTCGATAACGCATTCACCAACAAAGTTATAAATAAAAATGAAAAGAAATTATTCCTGATGTTATAGAGATTAATTTGTTATTTTTACGTAACGATTGTGCGTCTTTTTGTACTGCAAAATCATTTCATATGAAAAAAATTATCGCTCTTCTCTTCATGCTGCTTTGCCAGATACTGGTTTTTACAGCTTCGATCCAGGCCCAGGTTAACCCCTATCTGCAGACCCCGACACCAACATCAGTGTATATAAGCTGGCATTCGAACGACACTGCTTTCACAAAAATCCGTTACGGACTTTCAGGCACGAATCTTGACCAGGTTAAAACCGGTTCGTTCCAGAACATCGGAGGCAAGCACTGGCATACGGTCAAGCTGACTGGTCTGACTCCGGATACCAGGTATTATTATCGATGCATTAGCGGCAATGACTCTTCTTCTGTCTCTCCCTTCAGGAGCCAACCCCTTCCGGGGACAGCAGGCCGGCATATCCGGTTCGTTATTTTCGGGGATTCAAGATATAATGACACCATTCCGTCAATCCTTGGACAGCTTTGTCAGAATGTGCAGCAAACATTGCAGTCAAAATACGGGACTGTATGGTACGATTCGGTCAACCTGGTCATGCATACGGGAGATATCGTATGGACCGGCAGGGATATCGCCCGTTTTGAAACCGAATATTTTTCGAAGATCGCGAATCTTTCATGTTCCCTGCCCTTCATGGTCGCTATCGGCAACCATGAACACGAATCGGCATTTTACTTTGATTATATGAAGTACGAGGATTTTACAGATTCCGCGGTTGCCAAAACAGCCTATAAAGAAAGATTTTATTCCTTTGAGATCGCCGGATGCAAATTCGTAATACTTAACAGCAATGATAAAATCATTGGTGCGCCTATACAGAAAACCTGGCTGAATAAAGTCCTCACTGAATCAGATGCAGATCCGGGAACAAAGCTCGTATTCACGTTCGCTCACCACCCCTGGCATACCGAGATATGGACTGAAGGGAACAGAGATTCGGTTGACATTGCTTTTTACCGGGAATTTGTGAAATTCTATAAGATGGTTCAATATTCTTACGGCCATGCACATGATTTTGAACTGGGAGCAATCGTGGATACAATCAGCACTAACCAGGTGATGCATGATTTTCGTACCGTTCTTGCAGGGGGAGGCGGAGCAGAGCTCACCAGGTATTTTTCAGGTTCAGTTGATTATCCTGAAATCCAGGAAACCGTCGACGATTACAACTATGTCATCATGGACATCAATGTCGACGATCAATCATTTGTAGCCGAAACTTATACGCTAGGGAAGCCCGAGCACCCTCTCCACCAGGTACTTGATACCTGGCATTTCAGGATGAACCAGGCACCTCCTCAGAAACCAGTTGCAAAGCCTGTAACTGCAACCAGCCCTGTGATACTCTCAGCATCTGCAATGAGCGGTTCCGATTCCTGCATGTCCTCATGGTTTGAAATTACGGGTACCCGGGGAAATTATTCCGCGCCGGTACTGAGCAAACTCCGCGACAGGGAGGATATTTTTGAAAATACCGGTTCCCCGAACTTCATCCCCACCAATAAAAATGCGGGGATTGACCTTACTTCGCTGGAAGCACCCGACAGCCTCTTTACCCATGGAAAAACCTTTTGGTACAGGGTAAAATACAGGGATGATAATCTGAAGTGGAGCCCCTGGTCCGATGAAGTTGCCTTTAATAATACCGGCATTGGTGACGTGAATTTTTCCACAGATAAATTCAATCTGTCTCAAAATTCTCCTAATCCATTCAATGCTTCAACCGTGATCGGTTATCAGCTGAAATCAAATGCTCATGTAACAATAAAAGTTCTGAATATATTTGGGGAAGAAGTTGCAACCCTCGTGAATGAAGAGAAACCGGCAGGCGAATACTTTGTAAAGTTTACTTGCGCCCCCGATTGTTATCCCGCTGGGATTTATTTCGTTCACATGAGATGTGATGATGCGGTTAAGTACAGAAAAATGCTGGTCACACATTAAAAAGCCAGTGTTGTGTCCCTTTCTCAAGATTTTGGTTGATTGTCTTGCTGCAATTGACTTTGCGTTTAAGTTTACATTTTTCAGTTAGGATCCTTAATTGTCCCTTGCAATAAAATATATACTATGAGACATTTTTACTTCATTTTTCTTTTTCTTTTTTCTCTTCCCAGTTATTCACAGGTCAAGATAAATATCACTGTTAATCCGGTCGCTAAATTAGTAACGATCCCTCCCGATTTTGCAGGTTTGTCTTTCGAGAAGAACTGCCTGAAAAAAGGTTATTTTAATCCTCACTGTGATACTTTGATCCGGCTGTTTCAAACATGTGGGATTAAGTCGCTGCGTATAGGAGGAAATTCAGTAGATACAAATACACTAAGCACTGATACTGCAGGCATGCATTATACACGAGCGGAATTAGACAGTTTGTTTCTTTTTGCACAACAAGCCGGCTGCAAAATTTTAATGGGTTTAAATTTAAAAGACTCCAGTGCTTCACTAGCCGATACCGAAGCAAGTTATGTTATGCAATATCAGAATAGTGGGCTGTTTGGATTTGAAATGGGCAACGAGCCCGACCGTTACCGTAAATCAACATACTCGTATCACGATTATATACAGGATTACATGACTTATTATAATACAATTAAGCCATCTAACCCTGCGGCTGTTTTCACAGGACCAGGATGTGCCAGTAATTTTGAATATTTCACATTGCCATTCTGCAGGGAAATGGCTGCCTTACCTTCCCGGCCTCTTTCTATGCTTACGCAACATTATTACGGAGGATTAAGAGATGAATTTGGAATTTCTGAACAGATCGATTCTTTGATGAGTAAGTATAAACTTTTCCATGTATCAGAGGAGGTAAAGAGGTTGGTCCGTTGTGCCGACAGCAGCGGGATCAAATTTCGCATGAGTGAATGCAATACAATTGATAAAGGAGGACAAAAGGATGTGAGTAATTCTTTTGCTTCGGCCCTGTGGGCTTTGAACTTCATGTATGAGTTGGCGTATGATACATGTGCGGGAGTTAATATTCATGGAGGACTTGGTGGTGCCTATACTGTTTTTTCCAGGGACAGTAATATTTATCGTGCACGTCCGATTGCCTATGGAATTCTTGCTTTCCAAATTGGAAGCAAAGGCAGGTTCATTTCTTCTTCGGCAACGAACTATACTATAAACCTTCATAGTTACAGTGTTATTGACAGCTCGAAAAATATATATACAACTATCATTAATAAAGACAAATTGAATGATGCGGAGATAACTCTCACAGTGACAGATACCGTAAACAGCAACTATTTTAGTGCGGAATACGTGAAGCTGAGTTCCCCACTGTCATTGAAAGATACAACCGGAGTTACCCTTGGCGGACAGGTGATGGGTTCATTAGGAACAATTCCGGCTTATATATGGACGTCGTCGGCAGTTAATTCGCATCAGACAACTATTCCTGTTAAAGCCCACTCTGCAGTGGTAATAAAATTCAATTACAAATATGGGACTTCAGTCAATAATAATACAGAAAAAAACAAACACATTCTCAATCTATTTCCCAACCCCGCATCCGAAAAAGTGACTATTATTACAGACGTGACTGGGCGATCTGTTATTTCCATTTACAATCTGCAGGGACAACTCCTTATGCAAAAGCAGGTACAGCAAGGTAAAACAGACATTGACATAAGTGAGCTTGCAAAAGGAGTGTATATTTTGAAATTATCCAGCAACGCCAGGGCAGAAGTAGGAAGGATAATTAAAGAATGAAATTTAAAGCACCTGATAAATAAAGCTACCGGCAGTTCATCATCGATTTTGCGAAAGTTGATGATTTTGTTGGTGGGAACATGCAAACACAGAAGATAATTTCCCCTTAACTGCTCCATCTTCACAAAAGTTAATTTTCAGGCCGTAATTCTGCATCCTGCAAGGTAAAAACGACCATTGGTAAAGTAAGTCATTGAAAAATTCTCTTTACATATTACATTTATACTTTGATAATCCGTGAATTAAAAAGTAATAAATAAGAATTTATGGCCAAAACAAAAGCAATCATTCTTTTCCTGGTTTGTTTGCTACTGTTCCCTTCCATTGCAAACAGCCATCAAAAACGATTCACACCAAAGCATCATGTGGCGCCTGTTGCATCGGCACATCTTGCTTCACTTGCTTTAACAACCCCGCTTCCATTCCCCGATCCACCTGCAGCAGCACATCAAATGGAGCAATATTACCCGGCTTTGGTCAAGAACGCCGACAGTCCGGTATTTCAGATCGGTAAAAATCCATCTCTTCCTGTTGTCGCCACCATCCCATTGCAACTTAATATTGAGGGGATATCAAATGTGAATCAGTCACCAAACCCTGATACCGACGGCGAGGTCGGGCCCAACCACTATTTCCAGATGGTGAAGTATGCTTTTGCGATTTGGGATAAAAACGGCACCTTGCTTTACGGACCCGCGAACAATAAAACGCTTTGGAGTAACCTCCCCGGCCCCTGGAACAATCTTGACTATTATACTGATCCAATCGTCGTATATGATCATTTGAGCGACCGTTGGCTTGCCAGTGCAATGGTTTATGATATACCCAACCAGTATTTTGAACTGATCGCCGTGTCGCAAACCTCCGATCCAACCGGTGGTTGGAATTGTTATGCATACACCTTTGACAACATGCCCGACTATCCAAAGTTCGGAGTGTGGCCCGACGGGTATTATATGACGGTAAACGAAGCCTACATTCCCCCGTCAAGTCCTGCAGAATGGAAGGGATTAACAGTCATGGTATTTAATCGTGAAGATATGATCAGTGGTACAAGTAATCCGAGGGCAAAACTTTTTCACGTGCCATCTACCGGAACTGATATGTATGCGGATCCTTCGTGTTTCCTGCCAGCCGATCTCGACGGGCCGCTTCCTCCACCGGGAACTCCGAATTTCCTGGCATGCATCAAAGATGACCAGATGGGTTTTCCCTCCGACCAGTTGTGGATTTGGAAATGTACGGTCGACTGGAACGACACGACCAATTGTTCATTAGAAGAGGATACCATCCTCATGGTCCAACCTTTTACAGGAAATCTTAATACTATCAACCCCAATACAATCAGACAGCCAAATACAACATACAGGTTGTTTACAATGGGTGATCGCCTGATGCACCGCTTGCAATACAGGAATTTCGGCACCTACCAAACCCTGGTAACCTGTCATACGGTACAGGATATTCCAGGCGAGCACGCGGCAAAACGTTGGTATGAACTTCGCCGTCAGGGAAACAACTGGTTTCTGCATCAGCAGGGCACATACTGTCCAGACGATAATGACCGCTGGATGGGCAGTGTTGCTATGGATGTGAATGGCAATATGGCCATGGGATATAGTGTTTCGGGGAACAACATCTCTCCATCCATACGAATTACCGGCCGTAAAGCGGAGGATCCATTGAATACAATGACCTTCGGAGAAACCGAAATCGTCGAAGGCGGGGGATTTCAAGTCGTAAACAATCGCTGGGGTGATTACAGTTGCATGACCGTAGATCCTGCTGATGAGCTGCATTTCTGGTATACACAGCAATACGTTCCGGTAACCGGTTCGATGTCATGGCAAACCCGGATTGTTTCCTTTACGCTTGATACTGCAATGGTTAATGTATCTGAAAAAGATGACACCCCTCTGATCTTCTCGGTATTCCCGAATCCATCGGCCGGGCATATCAGGGTCAGCCTGACGATGAAGAATGCTTCTCCCCTGGATATTTCATTGATAGATATGTATGGAAAAACAATCCTCCTTTACAAATCACCAGGAGTCCTTCAAAAAGGAGAGCACTCCTTTGATCTCAGTTTCACGGGTTCTGCAGGTAAACCGATTTTTAGTCCGGGAATTGCAGCTATTACGATTTTTACAAACCGTGGATATGGATCACGCAAATTGATTCTGCTCAGCGAATAATTACGATTAACGTCCCTCTGATCCCAAGAAATTTGAAATTGTGCTGTGCCCATAAACCATTGGCAATGTTCAGTTTGATCTTTCCATCAGCACCTTCATAAGGACTATTTGCGGTTATCATTAACGGGAGAAGGCAACTGAAGAACCACAGGATTGATTTCATGGGGCCAGTTTCGATATTCATCTGATCTTTTAGAAGGAGGAGATTGTCATGAAGGTTATTAAAGAAGGTCACAGTACCAAAAGCCATTATCAAATGGGCTATCTGCCTTATTTGTGACGTTGGGATCAACTTTTGATTGATCCTTTGTCGCTGAGCCAGTATACTTTCGATAAATTATTTCACCTTTTTCGATTTGTATGGGTCGTGAGAAGAATGGAGCATCAAAAACAAAACTGTGGTACTCTCCATTTTCCCCGCAAGGATCAACATTGTCGGGAAGATCATTCAAAAAATCATCATCGATTATCCTTCCAACAAAACTCTTGTCCAGGTATTTATCATTCACACAAGTTGTAACAGCTTTAAATCCAGTATCAATGAACTTCCTTATAAGTTTTCTGGTCGATTTCTTCCATAATGGAAAAACACCCTTCAGATTCAACTCCGCCAATTTATCTTCTCGGTAATTCCGTAAATCTTCCAAGAAAATATCACCGAAAACCGATGCGGTCACTCCTCTATTTTTTAACTGCAATAAATCTGCTGCCATGGTATTATCATAGGCTTCCATGGTGGGCATTTCTGGAATTGGAATTTTCAACAATGGTAACCCTATTCGTTCTGCCTGAATATCCAGCAGTTCAACTCTAACACCGTGCATTGATATTCGTTGATAAGGCTGACTAATAGTGGTCAATAAAGACGCTACCTCATAATTCTGATCCTGCAAGATTTCATGCAAACATAAAGCCGAGTCTTTACCGCCACTCCAATTGAAAACAACTTTTTCTTTGAACTGCATGAGTATTTTATCTTACTGAAGATCAAATTTATTGAGTTACCCCATTAATGAGTTTTTGGTTTACAGGTAATAAACGATTTATTCTCAGCAATAATATCCCAACATCCCGAACGCATGACTTTTTCTTTTGCTTGTTCTCTCGGCTGATGACCATCTTCGAGATACAATATACCCTCGGGGTTGATCAACCTGTTGAGCTCTTTCAGGAACCCGTTTGTATCTTTTACCATGTGGAACATATCCAAAGCATAGATTACATCGGCTATCTGAGAAGGAATATTCACCGTTTTTCCATCAGTCTGGATCGGTTTAATATTCTTCAGGTTGTGTTTTTTGATCTGGGTATGGGCAGCTTCAATGGCAAGTTCATGGATATCAACAGCATAAACAAGTCCGTTATCACCGACCTTTTCAGATGCTGGTTTGAGATAACGTCCCGTACCTGAGCCGTAATCGATCACTGTCTGACCTTTTTGCAGATTAAATGGTTGGAGACGCTTATCTGGAGATTTTAAAAGATCGCCTATGTTGAACATAAAAGCCATCATTTTAAATCCCCAGTTGGGCATACGATCCATTTCACTACCAGTTAGTATTTTCTTCATGGTTTTTAATATTATACAGATGCTAACAAATTTATTGATTTAAACAAAAGAAGCCACCCAAAAGGCAGCTTCATGAAGATGGGGAAGATATATCGAGTTTTAATTGAGGTCGGCAATGTCGGCAACGGTTGGGGTAACGGGAGCAAGTGCTTTGAAATCTGTATTCTGGATTTCACTATCGTTGAAATCAGCTTCGCTCGGGGTAATGGGTGCCAGTGTTGAAAAAGCAGGGGTCATTTCATAATCAACATCCGAAAAATCAGCTTCAACAGGGTTCACAGGGGAAAGGTCAGTGAGATTTATTGTGGTCGCATCTTCAAAAGTAGCCTCTTTAGGGGTGGTCGGCACCAATGAAATAATCATCGATGTGTTTACTTCTTTATTCGTTATTGTTGTGTTGTCATTGCTTGCATAAAGAATGTTGGTTGTGAGGATCAGGGCGAAGATTGCGATACATACTGTTGCTTTCATTTTTCTTTGTATTTGATGTTGATGAAGCAAAATTACAGCAGATTGAAGGGCTGTAAAAGTGTAATTCGTTGGAAGGGATGATTGTCCCCGATGAACAAGGGGAGATGATCGATGAATAATGCTGAGTTTACGATTTATCGAAAAAATATTACACTTTTTTTCAGGACGAGACAATAACTAACTATGACTCAGAATTTTTTTTCATACTGGCTCGAATGGTTTTAATTTTAATTGTTTATCCACACAATCCCAGGTAATTATGCATTGAAAAATTATTATTATCACAAAATTTTTTTAATTTTGAATTATCGAACTGAAATCAAAACTTTATTGTGAAAACAAAAAACCGTTCTTCTAATACCGAGCGCTGGATTGCACGTATCCTTGGGCTGCTGTTAGCTGCCTTTGCCTTTTTCATGTTCATAGGGTATCTAATCGAGGGGAGCCAAAGGCACCCGGGAGAGCCATTTTTAAGCGGAGTATCCCCTGTTGTTATAATAATTTTCATCGTCTGGGGCATGGGACTTTTCGGCTTGCTCCTTGGGTGGTGGAATGAAAAACTCGGGGGCTTTCTTTCCGTTTCCTGCTTTATACTGGTTTTTATCCTTAACCTGTTCAATCAGGAAGCTCATGGTAAGATGTTGGCCTTAATCCCAATGGTGATCTTTAGCATTCCATCATTGCTATTTATCAGTTGCTGGTACGATGCGAAAAAGAAGATTCCCCGCTGAAAACATCGAGAAATAAGATTCAGCATACTACTCCGACGAAATATCTGACCTGAAAAAACGGAACTTCTGGTTACCTTGTGTTGTTAAGTTGTCCGGGAAAATGGACAGCCATTTGTTTTAATAAGAATCAAGCTCTTTATTTCTACATTTGGGCGACATATGACCATGAAATGTAATCATGAAAACTGAAGGGCTGCTTAGACGAAGCCTGGTATTGCTTACAGGCCTCTTCATCCTTACCCTGGGCATTGCCCTGTCGGTCAAGGCAAACCTGGGCATCTCACCGGTGTCAAGCAATCCATATATTTACAGCCTTGAGTTCCCTCTCACGATGGGGATGTTCACAGTGATCCTGAATATTCTTTTTATTCTTTTGCAGATGGCATTGCTGCGCAGGAACTACCAGTGGATACAACTCCTGCAGTTGCCGGTTGCCATGATTTTCGGGGCTTTCACCGATCTGGCCCTTTACCTTGTTTCAGCTAACGTACATGTGTCAAATTACTTGCTCCAATGGCTGTTTTGCATACTGAGCATCGCCTTGGTTGCAATGGGTGTTTACCTCCAGGTTAAGGCTAAGGTGATCTATCTTGCAGGAGAGGGTTTATGCCTGGCTGTCTCCAAAACCTTTCATGTTGAATTCGGAAAGGTGAAAGTGGGGCTGGATTGTACACTGGTTGCAATCGGGGTCATCAGTTCTTTCATTTTTCTGCACGAACTGAGGGGGATACGCGAAGGAACAATAGCCGCGGCATTGCTGGTAGGCACCACGGTGAGGCTCTACAGCAGGAAGCTGAAATTCCTGGATCCCTTGCCTGGCGAAAAAGAGATTGATGTAACAGCAAGCAGAATAACATCCGCAGACCTCAAAAAGAATCTTATCATTACCATCGCCAGGGAATTCGGCAGCGGCGGACATGAGATCGGGCAGATCGTAGCGAAGGCCCTCAATATCCCGTTTTATGACAAGGAACTGATAGACCTTTCGGCAAAAGAAGGCCATCTGTCACCCGAATATGTTAAGGCCCATGAACAGAAACTAAAGCACAGCCTGTTGTTCGAGCTGATTGAACAGAATTATGCTTACGTGGAAGGCGAAAAGTCGGCGCTTGACAAACTGTTCGAGGCCCAGAGCAAAGTCATATGGGATATAAGTGAAAAGGGCTCCTGTGTGATCGTCGGGCGTTGCGCAGATGTTATCCTGAAGGATCATCCCGGCTGTTTTGCTGTATTTGTTCATGCGCCAAAGGAATTCAGGCTGCAACGGATCATTCATGAATATGGCCTCAGTCCCGGGAACGCAGGCAGGGAGATGGCAAGGATTGACAGGGAAAGGGTGAATTATTGCCGGCATTACACGCATATGACCCGGGGCAAGCCCGGGAGTTATGATCTCAGCATCGACAGTTCGGTAACAGGAATTGAGAATGCTGCAATGATGATCGTTGAAGCCTTAAACAGATGAATCAGGCACCACCTGCCTGGCCGGCAAGCCTGTCGTGTTTTGATGTATGCACGTTGGTAAAGCGTTGTACTTCTTTCGTGGGATCGAACATATAGCGAAGAGTGGCATGAGTCTTCACTACCGGTATGTCGAGAAGGCGGTAGATCTTGTTCACGGTCACATTGTAATCTCCAACCCAGGACATGTCAAGATATTTGATCTTATGCTTTTTCAGGGAGTCAACCATGGTAAGGAACAACACGCCCGTGACTCCCGACCGCTGGTAATCGGGAACAACGGCTGTAAGAAGCTGCCTTGCCCTGGTAATGGTCCCGGTGTTTTTATACCAGAGGAATTTAATTATGTTGGGCAGATTAAGTTTCCCGTTGCCAAGTTTTTTCAGTATCTGGTTCACATCGGGAAACACCACTACGAGAGCAACGGGCCGGTCCTGGTCGTAAACGAACCAGATGAATTCCTGGTTAATGATTGCCTTGGCCTTCCTCATGATCTTCTCGATCTCGGAATAATCCAGGGGGGTGTAATCCTCGTGAAAATCGGCCCATACCGCATTATATACGGTGCAGATGTCGTTCAGGTACTTTTCCTTTTTGCTGAAATCGAAATGCTCGAGCCGGAACTTTTCCTTCAGGTGCATTGAAAATTTCACCTGTCGTTCGGGAAATGGTTTGGCAAGATCGGCCTCGTATGAAAACTGTTCGAAATACGTTTTAAACCCGTAAGCGTCAAAAAGGTCCCTGTAGTAAGGAAAGTTGTAAGGCATTCCGTATACCGGCTGGGTAAAGCCTTTGATTAGCAGTCCCCAGTACGTCAGGTTCTCGCCGAAAGTGATTGGGCCGTCCATGGCTTCCATGCCCTTTGATTTCAACCACTCGCGGCAGGCATCGAACAGAATGAAGGCAGCCTGATTGTCGTTCACGCATTCGAAGAAACCCATGCCACCGGTCGGTTGTTCGGTTTTTGCAGCCTTGCCGCGGTTGAAGAATGCGCCTACCCTGCCAAGCAATCTGCCTTCAACATCCTTTAAAACCCATCGTATTGCCTCTCCGTCTTTGAAAAGTATGTTGCCTGCAGGATTGAAAACGTCTTCAATGTCGGCATCCAGCGGACAAACCCAGTTTGCGTCATTCCTGTAAAGTTCCTTCGCTACCCGGTAAAACTCCTGCTTCCCCAACTTGTCTTTTACTTCGAACAGTTTCATGTAATATAGATAGGTTCAATCGAAGTCAAAATTAAACTAGTTTTTATTCCACTTAAAGATATTCTTTTAAAAGAAAAGCATGACTGGACAGGCCGAGGTCATTGACCATCTTCTGCCGATTTTTATCAACCACATTAACATGCTAGCTATCAATATAATGAGATGATTAAGTCGCTCCGGCGAAGGTTGGTCAAAGTCGGCGTTTCTTCCAAAAAAGCACTCGCTAATTGTTAATTTTCATAAATCGTACCCTTTAGGGTATGTTTTCAAAATAATGTTATAAAAATATACCCGAAAGGGTGTTTTCTGGTTGTTTCTTATTATATTTGCACCCTAAAGGGTATATCTATGGATCTGAAAACTTTTATTAAAGAAAAAAGACGACTTGCGAGCCTGACCCAGCCTGAGATTGCCGAAAAGGCTGGTGTAGGTCTTCGTTTTATCAGGGAAATGGAACAGGGAAAGGTTACTTTACGAATGGATAAAGTCAACCATGTATTAAAATTATTTGGGTTTGAGCTGGGTCCTGTGGAAATGAGCTATGAACAGAGAGCAATGAATAATAGAAATGAAAAATGAGAAAGGCTGAAATAAAAGTTCACGAACTGACAGCGGGGTGGCTTTCACAGGATGAAGATGGATACCATTTTGTTTATAATCCAACTTACCTGGAATCATCAGAGGCAGAAGCTGTAAGTCTCACCATGCCATTACAAGAGGCCCCTTATAACAGCAAGGTCCTTTTCTCTTTCTTCGATGGTCTGATCCCGGAAGGGTGGCTGCTCGACATCGCCGAAAGGAACTGGAAACTAAATACCAGGGACCGGATGGGACTTCTTCTTGCCTGCTGCAAAGATTGCATCGGAGCAATCAGCGTGATTGAAGTAAAAGAGGAGGCCCTGTTATGAGACGATGCTTATTTTGCTATCAGCCATTGACCGGGAATGAAACCGATTTTCATCCATCCTGCAGCAGGAAGATCTTTGATCAGCCAGTTCCCCCGGAATTAACTTATACAGAAGCACAAATGGAGGATCTGGCCCTGAAGGTTGTCCAGACACAGGTAACTGTCACCGGCGTTCAGGCTAAATTATCCCTTCACCTGGAATCACCTCAAGGAAAACGGGCACCAAAAAGATTCACAATCGTCGGCCTGTGGGGAGGCTATATTTTGAAACCACCAACAGGGCATTATCCTCAACTGCCCGAGGTGGAAGATCTGACTATGCACCTTGCCCGTCTTGCCAGAATATCAGTGGTTCCTCACAGTCTTATACGTCTTCGGTCAGGAAGTCTTGCATATATTACCAAAAGAATTGATCGTGTAAAAACGGGAAAGTTGCATATGGAAGACATGTGCCAGATTACGGAACGTCTGACCGAGGACAAATATCACGGATCCTGCGAGCAGGTGGCAAAGGCGATACTGAAATATTCCCGTAATCCGGGACTGGATGTGGTCAACTACTTCGAGCAGGTTCTTTTCTCATTTCTGACGGGGAATGCAGATATGCATCTCAAGAATTTTTCATTGATAAAACTTCCCGGCAGGGGTCGTGTGCTTTCCTCTGCGTATGACCTGGTGGCAACAGCCCTGGTAAATCCGGCAGACAAAGAAGATCTCGCCCTCACATTGAATGGAAAAAAGAAAAAAATAACCCGGCATGATTTTATAGCTGCATTCCGGACGCTGAATCTCGATCCGAAGCAGCAGGAAAATATTTTCAGGAAGATGATAAATGCAAAAGCCGGATGGATGGATTTTATCGGAATCAGCTTTTTAAGTGATGACTTTCAAGAGCGATTGATGACTATTATCGAACAACGATTTAAAAGGATTATCTGAATCCACCTAAAAACCGGACAATCAAAAATATCAACTTGAACTACGACTTTTCAAATGGCCATTTCTATTAAAATTAGCTTGAAAAATGTTTTGTGGACCTATTTGGGTACCCGAAAAACAGAAACCCGCGACTGGCGTGTGTTTTAAGGATATTTTTGTACACTTAACTGGCTAATTGTCTAATTCTATTTTATCCCGAGCAGGAAAAGAAATGGTATAGCTAATCGTTTTGCCCAGTCATCTTCATTATGCCCTGTTTTTTCAAATACCATACTTTTAAAATTTTCTTCAGTATAGCCTTTATCCCGCATGATTTCATTCACAAAATTCTGATACGTGGCATACATGCTATCCATTTCTATTGTACCGTGGTCCATGTAAATTTTGTGATCCAACGGTGAAGGAGTGTTTTTTTGCAAATAATTAAACGCCGAAAGCGGCAGTTCAAAGTTTTTTTTGGTTTCACTGATCCACGCAACTGAAATACACCCAGCCCCATAAAATACATTTGGATATTCACATACGGCATACATTGAAATCATTCCTCCCATACTGGAACCCATTATAAAAGTGAAGTCTTTCTCTGTCCTGGTCGAATATTTTCTATCAATAACCGGTTTTAATTCTTCTACAATAAATTTCAAATAATTATCAGACTGCGGCTTATTTTGAAGATAAGCAGCTACAAATTCATTTTTAAAATTTTCGCTTAATGTGTTTAAATATTTTTGTGGAAAATACTCTGAATGTCTGTACTTGCCGTTATTCCAAATCCCAATGATTATGCAATCTTCAATTTGATGATTTTTAATCAATTGGGAAACTGTTTCGTCAACTCTCCATTCTTTTTTATTCCAGTTATACACACTATCAAAAAGCATTTGTCCGTCTTGCATATAAACGACAGCGTATTTACTTTTCGGATTATAATTATCAGGTAACCAAATATCTATATTTCTGGCATCTACATATTTGGATTTGAAATTTTCCATTCTTTCAATTTTTCCTGAAGAAACTTGTGGCAGGTTTTGAGCATTAGCTGAAAACAAAAATGAGTAAATCAGGATGGATGTTAAAAATGGTTTTATCATGGGGTTAGCTTATTGGGGTATATAGTGTTATTTAAGAGATGCCGCCAATATCTCAGTATCCGCCAAATGGAAGATATTTTTTCTATGATGCTGAAATTTATGATTTTCCTTTGACCTTTCTTAGAACATTAAGTAAAGGTACTAGAAATTATTACAGATTGGAATAGGTAGATTTGTAGATGTAATTTAACTTTCCGCGTTAGTTGAAAACCTTCAATTTACAGACTTGATTGGTAAATGTGGTGATAATAATTGGCTAACCAGTGGAATTCATTGACTATTAATTCGAATTTAGCAGTGCTGCACACTATACTACCCTGACCAATTATCTAACTTTAGAATCATTCCAGATTACTTGAAAGTGGTTGATTTTATTGAGGAAATGGAAGATTTTCCCGCCAATTCCATTCAAAGCAAGTCTCGTTTCCCTGTCAAAGGCCGTTGATGCGATGACGGGTAAAAGGTGATCTGGTGGCCAGAGTTCTCAGCGGCGGGCCTGCCGGAGAAATTATATCATTTTCTGACCCGGTATGGGAAACCGGTAAATCTGTTGAATTGCTGATCCCTGTGAGCCTTATTTCGTATACCCTTGGCCATAGCTTGCCGGTTATTTTAATGTTCCCTGAAACATAATCATAAGCGATCCCATTCATTTCCATGGATCCCGGATATTCATTTT
>SESA01000487.1_pt1 | contig 25508 bp, 43 predicted proteins | sample 3171451 | NCBI WGS metagenome assembly SESA01 (sample SAMN06051862, study PRJNA518727) | freshwater metagenome | biome: subpolar coniferous forest; feature: holomictic lake; material: water; isolation source: holomictic Lake 227, 8 m depth | place: Canada: near Kenora, Ontario | collected...
GAAGAAGTCACACAGGAACGGGAAGGTTTACTCCTGCTCGATATGTGGTTTGAGGATTGACGCAGACTTGAATGCGGCCCTCAACCACGAGCAGGATCTTCCCGACGTACCGTATGAACTTCGGAGGATGAATCTGAATCGGAAGGGTTTCCAATGGAAGCCCGAAGGGTTTTTCGATTTGTCGGGGACGAGCTTACAGTCCGTCCTGTCCCATGAATCAACCACTCATGACACAAATGTTATTAATGATAACATTTGCTAATGGGGAAGGTAACTGTCTCCTTCCTGCTCTGCCATCCATGACAAAACCTGCAAATCTGCAATGGTCATGTTGTCAAATCCTTTTTCAACCGCTTCACTCATTTTAACTCCTTTTTTGTTTCATCCAATTGAAGAGGGCAGTTCACATGACGACATGATGGACATTCATTTATAAAGCACCCAAGCAGTATACAATAAGAGGCATCATCGTCATATATCGGCTTATCATAGCAAAAAATACAATCATCCCAGCAGTTTTTGGGCATACGTTTCATAAGGATGGCTGTAGGAAGGGCTTTTTGAGTGCCTTTTCTCCAATTGAATGTGTCGTTGTTTCCAAGTTTCTTCAAGTTAATTTTTGTCATAAGTTCCTTCTTTTAATGTCGAATATAATGGACCAATTAAGTTGTTTTGTCAAGGATAATCGACATTATTCTTTAATACCGTGAACTTTTTTGTCTCTTTTGAGCATCTTGTTGAGTTTATTGGTGTCACGCCACGCATTTAGCCATATCATTGCCTCTGCTTCCAACTTAACTCTATCTTCAGTCTCCATCTCACAATAAGTTGGATCTTTCATAACACAGGCCTTCCCGACATCTAATTCATTCAAGGGCAAATATGACGGTTCTCCGATAAATGACGGACCGTTGTCAATGCTATACCCACACATAACCATCAATAAGAAAAATAAAAGACCAGAATAACGAATTAAAAAATGAAGATCCAGTCAGTTGTTTAAAAGAGTTTAGGCTTTTGGTTTTGGTCCATAAAGTTGAAACATCCACAAGAAAAAGAAGTGAGGAAAGAGAGAAGTACATTATTGTTGCGACAATAGCTATTTCATATGCTGTCATTTTGTTTGTTCCTTTTGGTTTTTAAGATAGGATTTAACGTGCTTTTTGATGATGTTGGACCATGCAGGATAAATTTCAAGATTCACAACATCAACGTCAATACGTTCAAACTCCTGCCGAAGTCCTCTCCTGTCAGATATATCACGACCAATGGCTACTGAAATGTTCCATGCTATGTCGTCAATTGTCTTCTTTTCTTTTTGTTTCATTTTTTGTTTTTCCTTTCATCCCTCATCGATTTCGGAAATTAATGCTTGGAGTCTTCTTTCAACATCAGATGAGTGATTTCTGATCCACAGAAGATCAAGTTTAAGTGCTTCTTTTTGTTCCTTTTTTGATGCTGTCATTGGAAGTTGCTCAAAGTTTTGGAGATCAAACATCATTCCGCCAATGTTGTCAGCCTAATGGATGTGCTTCAGTTGTTTCATTGTTATAGTCCTTTTTCAATTATGACGACATGATGCTTGCGGGAACATGTGGCGATGCTCAATGGGGTGAATACGCATTCCATTAGGTTCATTGTCAAGATTCCAACTAAAACAATATCTCTCCTTCATACTGTCCGAAATCATCGGTGGCTTGACAACAAAAGTGGTTTTTCGTTCCTGCCACTCCTTGTGGATTAATTCAAGGAAGTTGTACATTGCTGATTCGATTTGCCAATACACAAAATCTGGGTTCTCAAAAATCTCATGAGGTAGGAGCCTAATATTCATAGAAACGTCCCAAGACGGATACTGCACCACCTCGCCATCACCAGTCATCACCAGTTGATTCAGATGGCAGGAGGTGAGGCTTCCATCAGTCAGGCGTGACCGCTCCATCATCAACTGGTGGCGTTCCTCTGTGAGCTTCCTGACAGTGTTTTTCAGGGTTTGGTTTTCGTTGAGAGCAAGATAAAGCTCGTTGGACAATTGGCTTCTGTCCTGAAGTAGCCTCACTGCGTTCTTCTTGGTCATCTTTACTTTAAGTCGTTTTTTCATCAATCTCCTTTTTCACAACTCATCAGAGGTGACAATATCATCAACGTCATTTCCAAGAATCCGAAGCTTCCTTGCAATAGAAGACTCCTCATCAGTCAGATTCCCACCAAGAGTCACAACATCCTTCACAACATCCAACGGTGAAGTAATAACATGGATAGCACCCGTCAATAAACTATCAAAAAGCCCCATATAAACTCCTTTTTGTTTCGATACCACCAACAATATCAAATGAGAACTGAACTGTCAAGGCAAAACTTGTCTTCCATCGCAATAAATAATGTTTTGTGTCGCATTATAAAAATATGGTAGATTAGTCACAATGTAAGGAAAATAATTAGTACCTAAAATATATGGAGTGGCTATAAAACTGTGAATAAAATTAGAATAGGCAATATCACCAGCAGTTCTTAAAGACTCTTCATGGCGAGCCTTTAATTCATTATATTCCTTCGATAGTTTGTCATATTTCTCTTGTAATTCTTTCAGGCTGGAACCTTCTTGATTTGTAATAGCATATCCAAAACTAACGTATCCGCTCAACCAAATATTTGTTTCAGAAGCATGGTTTGTTAATGGGCAAATTAAAAAATTGTTGTTAGTTTCATTCGCATTAATAGGACAATAGAGGAAGACAGAAGCAATAATCGACATCATAATTATTTTTTTCATAAAGAACCTCCGATCATATTCACCCTTGCAATAACAGCCTTCATCATTTCTTCAACTTCCTTCTGAATTCCTTTATGCTTAGACTCGCGGGAGCCAGCAACGTTGATAGTAATAGTTACAAAAACAATTGAAATTTATTCAAATCGTTCTCATTTTATGGATAAATCCAAAGGCGTGCTACACACCTGTATCGAGTACTGAAATTCCCCGATTACTTTCTTAAGGATATTTAATGCCCCATTTAAGTCTGCATTTATCAGACGGCCTTGTGCCGTCCTGAATAATCCCCTCTTGATCCTCTTACCAAGGTAAACCTCATGCTTCCCAATTGTTTCATTATCCATGAAACTGCATTTGGAAGTGTAACTTTCCTCGTGTTCCACGACGGTTATCCCCTGAAGCCTAGCTTTGTAGCTGATCATCTGGAATAATTTACTATGCGGGATCTGAACGAAGTTCTGATTGTTCACCTTGCTCATGTTAGTGTCTTGTTTCCATTCCTTGTTGTGGCCGATGGCCACAACGGACACATTATTGGAAACTAATTGATTCACTACGGCTTTCGATGCCTTGTGAAGATAATCCTTCACTCTGTTGTTCCTCTTATTCGTTATTGCCTTGATTCTTTTGCTTGTCTTCTTTCCTCCTTTTAATTTGCTCTTGTAATGAGCAACTCGCTTGTTGTAGTGTTGGTTGATTGCCTTCAACGGCCTTCCGTTGACACGGAAGCCCTTGGCATTGTTAAATCCGACTGTGACGAGGTTATTAACACCGGGATCGATGCCCGCGAAGCTGTCACTCTCAACCTTCGGTTTACACGGGACTTTGTAAATTACGATAGCCTGATATCCGTTGGAATGAGGAACTATCCTGAATTCAACGATGTTCTTCTGCTTTGTCTTGATGAAAATATTGGTTTGTGAAGGGTGAATAATTCCATCATTAAGCGATTTCTTTGAAATCGCCTGTTTGGTGTAAACCACCATGTTTCTACCATTCAGCTTATCCTTGTAATGAGGGATCTTGATGTGCTTTCCCTTCATCTTCGGTGATTTGGAGGCTTTAAAGAACGATTTAAAGCCCAAATCAACCTGCTTCAGCACTTGCTGTGCTACCTTCGCTGGCAACGCCTTGTAGTCTTTCTGTTCGTCAGAATTGAAAATCTTGTCATTCTCATAATAGTTCTGGAACTCCTTTGAATTGAAGAATTTCTGTCTTGTTGCATACAATGAGGCGTTGTACAAATTCTTTGAACGAAAACACAGATCGTCCATCTCCTCATAAAAAGGAGATGATTTACTGATTAGATGTGTTTCACACATCGTCATCATTTCAACATCTGTGGTTTCTTCGTCCATTTACTTAGATTCCAGCTTGGTGTTCCATTTGTGAAGTTCATTCCGAACAAGGCTTGAGATGTTAATGTGATGCTTCTCTCTCAAGTTGACTACAACTTCGAGCGTTTCATTGTCAATTTGAAGCGTAAGCTTCGGTCTTTCTTCTTTAACTTTTTTCATTGCATTTGATTGCCTTTCTACGCACATAGGAAATAATATCGAAAAATAAGTGCGCAAAAACAAATCTGCATTTATTTTGCGTTTTCAGTTGACTGCCAAACAAAACTTTAGTACATTAAACACCAATGAAGGAATTAATGACTAATTTCAATGGTATTCATTTAAATTCAATGGAAAGTGGATTTAAACACAATACCATCAAATATTCCGTCAAGACGATGGCAGATATTATTAAAGTTTTCACAAAATGGCTGGTTCAGATCAACAGACATCCAACTCTTGAAGTTATTCACACATAGGTCAACCGTTAATTTGCTACCACCTTTCGGAACTCCATGACAAAAGATAATGGTCATATCGGACTTTTCAACATTAAGTTCTGTCCGCACACGATAGTCAGAAGAACCCAACTCAACAAGACCTTCATACTTTTCTGGTATTGTTCCATCCTCTGATTTGCGTCCTTTGGGAACGTACCCACCATAAGGGAGCCCGAAGTAAATTGCCGCTTCAAGGCCACCACGGTCAGCACCCGTCTGTCCACCACTCACAATTTTTGCTATTTTCATTTTATTTCTGCTCCTCCACCTCAATATCAACACCATTTTCAACAATGTCACGACGGAGGCAGATGAACTTGCACGTATTGTCCGCCTTCAGTTGGCACTTTCCGCAGGACACCCCACTACCTGACTTCTTTTCATTGTTCCTTTTATACGATCCACAGGCCTCATGCTTGTTGTACTGGCATAGCATCCAGTGATCACATTTTTTTGAGTCCCATCTGCAGACCCCTCTTGGTCGGTTTGATTTATTCGTCATTTGTGTCACCAACCTTCTCCTCATTATTCTTGATTTCTGCAAATAATTTGTCAACTGCCTTTTTTATGTGAGTCCAATCGTATGGTTCAATCCATAGCTTCTTTCCTTCTTGGTCATTCATCTGTTCGATTTCTACAAATTCACCAGCGGCCTCGTCAATAATCCTGATGTGGGTTGCTTGCTCACTAAAAATTGGCTCTCCTTCTGGAAGAACTGTCAATTGTGTTATTCTTGTTTTGATTTTTTTCATTTTGCTTTCCTTTTTTATGCAGAAACCTGAAAAGAAAACCCATGATTTTAATCGTGGGATGAATTTTCAGCATCCTGTGTCCCCTTTCAATAAGATGCATGGTATGCTATTTTTGTTAGGATGTCAAGTGACTTCAAAAAATAAATGAAGATTTTTTCGTCTGAGACGATTTTTCGATATTAATTTCTATGTGTGTACAAATTGTATTTAACTAAATTCGATAATCGGATTAATCTGTGACATGGAAAAGGTATTAACACAACGGGCGAAAGCCCGTAAAGAGACAAAAAAGAGAAGGTCGTCAATGAAAATCAACGTTGTTGATTTCAAAGTTGACGAGTCAAAACTCTCTTTTACAAAGAGTAACCTCATTGACTCCATGTTCCAGCAAGCGAAGTATCTCTCAAACGCAATGGTCGCCAGCGGCGACTTCTTCTTCTTCAATACGAAGGTTCAGGAAGTTCCCGTGTCATGGGAAGACACGGATGGAACGAAGCACACTGAAATTCGTTCAATTGAGGATCTTCCAGCTCAGTGCAAGCAGGATATCCGTGTTGGATTCATATCCAACCTGAAGACTCTAGCCACGCTCAAGGAGCGTGGGTATAAGGTAGGCAAGATTGATTTCCGTAAGGAAGTCAAAATGTTGTCGTTCAACCAATATCACGCAAGTTGGAGGTTCGCCGAAGGCGTTGATCTTCAAAAACACTCTAAAAACTGCATAAAACTAGCAGGAATAGGCTTCATTTACTGCACAGGATTTGACAACAAATCCATACAGGACATTAGGGAGTGGGGGCCAGCGAAGCTGGTACGCAAGCCTGATGGCTTGCATATCCTCTGTACAGGATACGAGACCAAGCGAGTCAAGACTGCCCCGAAGGGGTCATCCGTTGGCATTGATATGGGATTGAAGGACGCAATCGTCCTTTCAACAGGTGAGAAGATCAATTTCAAGTACAATGAGGATAAGAAGGGTCTTCGGAAAGCCCATCAGCGGCTTTCCGCTAAGAAGCTTGGTAGCAAGAACTACATCAAGCAAAAGAAGAAACGCCAAAAGCGTTTCATGAAGTTCAAGAACCGCAAGGCCGACGTTACAAACAAGTTTGTCAGCGGCCTCCAGCGGAAATACGAAACCATCTGTATTCAGGACGAAAGCCTGAGTCAGTGGCAACAGAAGGATCACGGGAAAAAGATCCAACAAGGTGTACTCGGTAGGATAAAAAGTAGACTGTCACAGTCAAATACTACCAGAGTTGTTAACAAGTGGTGTCCCACAACGAAGTTGTGTCCCAAATGTGGTTGCGTAAACGCAACCAATGATGTTCGGGATAGAACGTATGTCTGTGATTCCTGCGGATTCACGGATGATCGGGACGTTAAATCAGCCAAAATCATACGTATTTTGGGACTCCAAAAAGATTTTCTGAAATCTTTACCTGCGGAACGCAGGGAATATACGCCTGTGGAGTCGTTGACCTCTGTTACAGCGTTTTTTGAAACGCTGTATGCAAGTCAATGACGTTGAATCAGGAAGCCCACGAATTTATTCGTGGGTAGTTCACACTTGGGTTCTGAATTCTTTCACATCTCCACATTTTGAACAACGTAGAACGAATAACTCACCAGCCACTCGATCCATTCTCCCTAAAACGATGTCTTTGCTAAAAATTTCCCACTGGTGCTGACACGGGACAACTTGCCCTTCTGGTTTCCTTGCAACACCACATTTGTTGCAATACTGAAAACCGTCATCCTGAATCTTGTTATATTGGTGAAAACAGAACATATCACTTGTCCTCCTTTAACATCCCTTTTACTTTCAGATAGTTCAATAGGTCTGAAACCTTTTTGAATCCATCAAACTGTTCATCATCAATCTGAATGCTCAAAAAGTTTTCAATATCAAAGGTAACTTCCATTCTGTCAATTGAGTCGCATCCAAGATCCTCAATGAAACGAGAATCTTCAGTAATGTCTTGAATACCAATGCAAATGTTCTCTGATATAATCTCGAACAGTTCCTTTTTTGTAATCTTTTTTTGTTTCATTTCTTCTCCTGTTGTTCGTTCCATAATGATCTGACTTTTCTTGCAACTTCACGATCAGAGTTAACTTCCTCCGATGTCCTTCCTGTACAATCCAATGCTGGTCCTTTGTGAAAACACTCCCAGCACCAAATAAAAACAGGGCCTTGTAATGGTGTTTTCCCTGATTTTGTTTCTGAAAAATACTTCTTCAAAACGTCTTCTGCGGAGTCTGTTGCTTCAATTTGTGTTTTTATTGGGCTTTGATAGCCAAGATTCCAAGATCCACACTTCGGACAAGGAATCATTTCTTCACCGAAAACTCTGTTGGTTTGCTCTTTTGTTCTTTTTCTTCCAGTCATGATCAGTTCCCTATGAATGCCGTAGCTTTTTGGTAATCCTTGTACATTTCTTCTGGTGCAAGTCGGAAGATGTAATCATACCCATATTCCATATCACGAAAACACCGTCCGTCACCATCCCAGTTGTCGATTTTTTCCTGAACAGCATCATAAATATTGTTGTCCTCTTGATTTGCCACTTCAAAACCAGCAATCCCTTGTTTGGCATAATCACACCCATCACTCCAATCACCACGGTTCTTGTAAAGGTAATGGGCAAGGTGAAGATACTTGTTTTTCGAAATAATTGCTTCAAGAACAGATCCCCAATCAAAACTGGTCGCATCAAGACCATATTTCACACACATGATGGCAAGTTCATTGGTTGAGAGTTTCTTCTTTTCTTCCTGTTCTTTTTCCTGTTTCTTCTTTTCTTCCTCTGCTTCTTTTTCTTTTTTGTAGGCATCAACCTGTTTGATTTTTTCCAGATACGAGTTTTCACTGGATTCTATTCCATCATAGGTTTTTACACAACGACGAAGATCCTCTACCCACCCAGCAGTACAGGTCTCCGTCTTTCTATTGCCTCTTGTGGTGTATTTTGTTTGACTGTATGACGATTTGATTCCAATGTTTTCCATAATTCTTGTCACATCAGCAACTAATTTTTTGTTATTCTCGATTGCCACAAGATTTGACTGGTGGATGTCCCTGTCCTGTTTGATACGAGCCTCAATATCCTGCATAGCCTTCATCACAACAGTTTGGGTGGACGGTATACTATAACTCCATGAATCTTTTGTCTCGTAGCTTGAAATTGAGGCCATACATTTTCCCATGTTATCACACTGAAAGACAGTCATCATCTTCCCAGTGTTTGCATTGGCGATTTCAACAACCTTGTCATAATCTTTGCTGATTATTTCAAGTTTTTCCTTGATGCTGTAGATTGCTCTTTTTGTTGCAGATTCCATGGTGATGTTCCTTTTGGGTTATTGATGAGGATGGTATTGTGTTTTCTGTTTTCCAGTCAAGAAGATTCAATCACTTTTGTTTCAGAATGTGGAGTGCCAGCAGATACTTTTGCTTCAGTTGTCCTTCTTCCAGTAATTTCAGGTTGTCCTCAATGTCAGCAATCTTTACTCTGGTTGCTCTTTTGCTTTTATTGATTCGTAAGATGAAATCAAGATAGGACTCTCCATCACGCTTGGACAACCTTTCTACATCCTTTACAATATCCTTTGGAACTCCACGCATAAGGAGGTAGCTTTCAGCAAGAAGGATAGAATCTTTTGTCCATGCGTCTGGAAGTTTGTCGTAGTCATAATCTTCTATACAATCATGAAGGATGGCAACGCAAGCGGCACCATAATCGCCTTTTGGCCAGCATATAGGCATTACAGCTTGTTCAACTCGTTCAGGATGTACGATATAAGGTTTCCCTTTATCTTCACCACGAGTGCGTAGTTGATGAGCGTGGATATCTCTTGCTACCTGTAAGCACAACTCGTAGGTCTTAAACTCTGTTCGTTTTGTTTTCATTGATTCCTTTTTCACTTAAGAGGCGTGAGTTGCCCATATTGATCTTCAACCGCTTTAAGGCAAATAGTCTCAAGAAAATCCAGCAAATCAATAGGAGGAATTTTTGATTCAGGTTCACCAACAGAGAAATCATATTCTCTTCCTGTTGTCATCTCCTTCTTATCCACTCCACATCGAATTTGAAAGTAGCAGTTCGCCATAAAATTTCCTTTTTGCTCTTTTGAATGACAATAAGATAGCACAACTGACCTTAACCGTCAAGAGAAAAAAGAAAAAGAACCAGACTTTTAGGTTCTGGCTCTGGGAATGAAGACAATTGAACCTATTTTCAGACTCTTATCTTTTGGATTTCTGACTTTATGATGGAAACAACTGAGTCAAGGGCCTTGAAAATGACAGAAGACGTGAATCGGAGCGTTTTTATACCTCTTTCACGTAGAATGATATCACGGATCTTGTCCTGTGCAAGTTGTTTCAAGTGATGTGGCCCGTCAACTTCAATGGCAATCCCCTTAACGCCACCACCATTGTCACTAGCAACGTAAAAATCTAAGATATACCCATAACAGATGGACTGACTGTAAATAGGTACGTCTGGCATGGCCTTCCTCATTGCCCATCCCAAAAGCCTTTCTGGTTTGGTCTGGTTCCGTCTGAGCTGTTTGGCAAAGGCTATTTTTTTCGGGGTGCAATAGTTTTTCAAGAGATAAGTTTCCTTTTTGTATTATAATATAAAACAAGAGATACATTCAATATCAACTGACTAAAAGTAAATGTACCAAGTTTTATATTTCTTGTCAACTGAGTTCGCAAAATAATTTACGAATTATTTTTGCGCCGTGATTTTTCGATATTTGTTTCCATTTGCAGAAAGGACGCACTAGAATGAGTACGAATAAACAGATAGTAAAAGCAAGGTTGAATCTCTCAGTCGGGGAGAATGTGGTTGAAATGGCAGAGGTGTTGAGAGTAAAACATCACCTGAACATTTCGTCAATCTGTCGTGAAGCAGTGATTAATTGGTACAATAAACTTGAACTCAAACAAGAACAGAAGTAAATGATCCGCACATCCAGCCATAGCCTCCAGTTCACAAATACTGGTAAAATGAACGAAATCCATGCATTGCGAGAGGAATGCATCAGGGTTATGGGCATTTATCTGGATTATATTTGGTCTAATCGTTATGAGTGGGACTCGAAGGATGGCTTGACTCATTACGTAATGGATATTGAGAAGGAACTCTATGACCACCCACAAAGAATGAGTACAGTATGGCTTGAAAAACAGATCGGAGGAGTGACAACTCCGTTATCGGCAAGGGTAAGGAAGTGTATTTCAAATCAACTAATGGGGATTATAGGTGCTTCTCTGGAAAAACAGAAGAAACGAAAATGGGTTATTGACGAGTTAATCAAGGCTGGACAGAAACCTTCAAAAGCTTTATCGAAGAAATACAAGGACAATAAACCAGTCAAGCCTAATCTGTTGAATGCCAACATAGAATTGAATTCCATTTGTATTAAGATAGAACTCCCAGAACATGCAGAAGGATTCGACAAATGGGTCACTCTAAAATGCCTTGGTATGTTCGGAAAAATTAATATCCCGATCAAGATGCATAGAAGGGCATTGAAGTTCGAGAATAACGGTTACAAGCTGAGAACATCAATACTGCTTGGTCGTAAATCTATCGATTTACGCTGGGAGAAAGAAGAGCCGTTATGTCGCACCGAAGGTATAACCGTTGGGGCTGATCAAGGAAAGAAGGATGTGATGACCTTCTCCAACGGGCATGTCACGCCGAAGGCTGACAGCCACAATCACACGCTTGACTCGATTTTAGCTAAGATGACGAAGCGGAAGAAAGGCACGAAGGCCTTTAAACGCGCATCGGATCACAGAGAGAATTTCATCAATTGGTCAATCAATATGATGAACTGGGACGGAATCCAGAGGATAAATCTTGAGAAGATTTACAACATCAATTTCAGGCGCAACACTTCAAGAGTGTTGCGTCATTGGACAAACACGCTCGTCAGAGACAAGGTGCTCAGTCGTGGGCAGGAACTTGGCGTACAAGTGACTGAACAAAGCAGTACCTATCGCAGTCAACGGTGTAGCGTATGCGGAACGGTGAAGAAGTCACACAGGAAAGGGAAGGCCTACTCCTGCTCGATATGTGGTTTGAGGATTGACGCAGACTTGAATGCGGCACTCAACCATGAGCAGGAGCTTCCCGATGTACCGTATGAGCTTCGGAGGATGAATCTGAATCGGAAGGGCTTCCAATGGAAGCCTGACGGGTTTTTCGATTTGTCGGGGACGAGCTTACAGTCCGTCCTGGTCCATGAATCAGCCACTCATGAACAAAATGTTATTAATGATAACATTTGCTAATGGGGAGGGTAACTGTAATATGATCGCATGGTGGCCTTTCATTTTTCAGCTTTTCGTTCTCTATTTTAAGCTTATGGTTTTCAGCCAGAAGATTTGTTAGCTTCGGCGGAGATGGCATGGTTGCATCTGGCCAACCTAAAGTTGCTTTGAACTTGTTCGCTATTAATGTGGATTGAATACAATTATCTACTGTGTTTCCATTTGCCAAAACATACTGCCCTTCATCTGATTTGGCCCATAGAACCAGATGTGTAAGGTTATACTTATTTTTGATTTCGTTTAAGACAGAGGACGGGATCTTTCGAATCATAGCCATCGTTTAAGGTTCCTTTCTTTATTCAGGAACCTGCGTGGCTTTACGGAGGAGTGAATATTGAATGGATCGTAGTCTTCTGGATTTTGATCCTGTTCTGAATATCCACCATCTGTATGCTCTTGGGACACTTTTGGAGTTACCTCATCTATCTTGGATTGAAGTGTATCTCCAATGATAGGCCAAGCTTCTGAACTTTTAGGAATCATCCCATCAACCTCAATCTCTGGATTGTCACCAAACAACTCCTGTTCAGTCTTCTTGCCATCAACACTGATAAATGTCCATCCATGTTCGTTGTCTGGATCGTTTACAGCAACATAAACAGTACCGCCTATTTTATACAGGTTGTTGTTCTGAATGTCATCTCTTTTTACTTTACGAGGTGACTTCATCATTGTTTCTGCCTGTTTTGTCTGTTTTTTGACCTTTTCGTCGTAATACTGTGATTCCGCCTGAGCTGATTCACTGCTATAATCGAAAAACTTGGTATACTGACTTTCCAAATCTTGAAGGAAGTTTTCAATTCCCAAAGATCCCTGATACCTTTCATTGACGTTTTGGCCTAACTGATTACCGCCACCATAGGCAGAAACTATCTCGTCAATTGGTAGACCTCCGTCCATATTTACTATTCTTCGTCTTATCTTTGCAGGGAGATCCATAATCTCACGATAGTATTTATCACTCTTTTCAGGCATTCTGAATAGCCCTTTTGGTCTTGCCTCCAGATATTCCAATAAATCAGTTGGTTCTCCTGTTTCTTTCGAGTATTTCTCTATGTTTTTGGAAATGAGTTGACGGAACTTGTCTGGCTTAACCTTTGCTTGCATCTCAGCATTTTTCTCAACGCCTCTTTCTACCTGAACAGATGAAAGGAGTTTCATGAAATCATCATCATTAACTGTCGTTAACAGGTTTTTCTGGTCGTCGTTTAAAACAGGGGTGTTTGTTGCGGGATCAATAGAATCCATTAACGATGTTTTCAGTTTCGTTATTGATGGGTTTCTCATAAGCTCATTGATTGCCTGATGAAACCCTTTTTGTATTGCTGTCTTTCTTTCATCAGAGGTCATCATGTTAATCAATTTATGTTTAAACCCTAACAAGGCAGTCAAAACCTGTCTACCATCTGGGTGGTCTGATTTAACACTTGGATATTTAATTGACATTTCACCAATATTCTGGGTGCTTGGCAAATGAGTTATAGGAACTCTATCCCCAAGAAAGTCGTCCTTCTTGTAAAAAGCTTCCATATTACTGATGGTTGGCTTACTATTGATTCCTCCAAGATACGGGTTGCGGCGAATAAAAGACCTTGCTTTATAATCCTCGTCGTTTTTGACGCTGAACATTACGTTATTATCTTCGGAAATGAAAATTGTCGATTGGCCATCAAGGTCCTCAACCTCATACCAGCCAGAGAAAAATTCACCATTTTTTCCGTCAATCCAAATACCGTCATCAACCTTATTGAACTTCTTATTAATTCGGTCTTCTCCCTTACCCTTACTCTTCATACTGACAAGCATTTCAATCTTCGGTATCTTGTCTTTTGATACCCCTTCAACACGGAACAGACCAACAATTCCTTTCCCTTCAAGGTTTGCACGATTTTTGAACTGTGGGATTGAATAATAATCTTTAATCCGATAGGAGTTTGGGCGTGTTGATGGGGAATTGCTTGGGTTCGTTTTTTCGGCAATCACTTTCTGAAGTTTTTCCTCAAATTCCTTCAACTCTCTTACAGCGAAATCATCATAGTTTGCCACTGCTGAATCCAAAGAGGCATTGAAGTCGGCAATAGTGTTATTCAGAGTCGTAATGGAGGCAGGGTCGTTCCAATCAGAAATGGAATCAATAGCACCATCCAATTCAGCAGGAGCCCTAACTGATGGCCGATATGAAATAGTACCCGGTGTTGTCGGTATTGGTGCTGTCGGTGCTGGGTTGGTACCATCCAAATCCAACTCACCACTTTTGTCTGGTGTGGGTGGAGGAGGAGGAACAGGCTTTACAGGTTTCACTTTTGGTGGTGGAACTGGTTTTGGTGGTCTTCCCTTGTTCCGATACTCCCGTGTCCTTTTATCAATTTCAGGCATGTACTTTCTTAAGTCAGCATTTGGATCTTCTGTAATTGGTGGAGGAACCTGTTTGTCCTTTTCGTCTGCGGCTTTGATTTTTCCAAGTGCTGTTTCATCTGAATCATCAGGTGTTACTCCGTTATTGTATGCAGAGCTATTACCATCATCAATTGACTGTAGCCCAAAAGTACCATCACCATTATCAACAATCTTACAGTTAAGTGTTTTGGCCGCAAGTGCAAATTTAGAAAGCTTATTATCCTCACCTGCTTGAACTTCCTCACCTTCACCATAAGGTTTGAATGTACCATTGTTTTTAACCATCTGGGATTTCATGTCAGCAAGAGTTTCAACAATCTCCCCTTCTGATAATCCATAACGATTATCCTCAATTTTAGCTTTAGCACCACCTATTTTGGCCGTTTCTTTTTCTACAATCTTGAATACTTCTTGAAGGTCTTGCCAGTTAGTTGCTTTGATTCGAATGTTGTCAGAGTTAAGAGCAATACCAATAGAGTTAGGAACTTCAATTAAACTACCAAGGTTTTTCTTGTCCAACGATTTCACAATCTTACTTAGTGCCTGTTTGATCTCTTCTGTGTTCGCAGTAAGAGGAAATGAAACAACCATTGAATCTTTCGAATTAGGGGAAGGTGGTTTCTGACCAACAGCCATAACAACATTTTTTACAACTTTTAATGCGTCTGACCCACCACTTTTAATAGTTTTAAGATCTTCGTCCAGAGATGTGTTTTCTAACTTTTCAGAAGGATCTGCCAATCCAGAAAGGATTGAATTTCTGACATTTCCACCTGCCTGAATCTGAGTGTCTGTCAATCCTTTATCGTCAAGTCCCTGTGCGTATTCACGTCGATTATACTTAACATTATGAACATCTTCTTCAATTTCGGAACGTTCATTGATGTACGCTTCTGGTGAACCTTCTGGTGATTGGGTATCAGTACGCATGAACTCATTAAGGGAACCACCAAAAACTTTTGGCTTCTCTTTTCTTTCTGCAATGGATTTGGTTGCACCATTAATATACTCATTGGCCTTATTGTTGAGGTCCGTAACAATCTTGCTTTGAAGTTCCTTTGCCCACGCAACCTTTTGTTTGTTCCGTCCTGTAATCTTTATCTTTGAAACCATGCTGGCTCTTTCAGCCATGAACAATGCAGTGAAAAAAGCAATCTTTTCATCCTTGTTCATTTCAGGGAGCGTTGCCTCATTTGCCTTACCTGATAAAACAGCTTGAATGAAGTCATTTACCTGATTGTTGACTTCCTCTTTAATTTTAGCCTTTTCTTCTTCTGTCGGTGGCTTGTGAAATTCGTAGATTTTTGCCTCTGCCTTTTGGATAGCATCAGGCTGTGCGGTGGCAAGATCAATGGGCTCTTCCTTTTCCTTCTTCTCTTTTTCTGGTTCGGCAGGTGTTGGGATTGAAGATTCTGATTCTCCTGATGTGGATTGTGTAGTATCTACTTCTGGTTTCGTCTGTTCAGGCTCTTTTGATGGGTCGTGAATACTCCAGCCCTTGTCAGTCTTAAACCCTTGCTTTCCACCAAGTTTGTCTGAAACCTCTGATGGAGATAGCTTATGGTCAGGATCTTCTATCCATTCGGCTCCCTGTGAGTTCCCTTGTTGTCGCTGTTGAGTCGGATTAGGCTGTTGACCTTGCTGAGTCATTTCTGGCCATGTTGGAGAAGGATGTTTCATTCCCTCTTGATTAGTAGTCTGAGGTGTGTATGTAACAGGTGGAAGTTTTGCATCAGTGAATTGCGATTCTGGTATTTGATCCTGTACTGGACGTGGTTCTGGCTTCCTTTGCATCTGAAGTGGACCAGACTTGCCACCTTTCGGATCTCCACTGTAAGTAGCACCTGATGCAGAAGAAGCCTCGTCGTTAACTTTCTGGCCACTGGTATTTTTTTGTTTCAATTTGTTCTTGAACTCTTCGAAATCCTTTGGGTAGAAAAGTTGTGCATTATCATTCGCATTAAATCCATCTGTAAAATCAAATTCAGGAGTCCTAGGCTCAACACCCCATTTTTCGACAAACGCCTTACGATGTTCATCTGTCCCATTCTTAAGTTCTCGTGTTCTAAGTCCATTTGACCAATCTTTAATAGAGACTTCATCTCTCTCTCTCTCTCTTTCCAGTCGGGGTAGACGACCTCTTCTTTCTTTTTCTTGTTTAATCTTTTGGTTTTCTTTTCCACTTTCTTGTTTTGCCTTCCACCAAGGATCTGCGGAATTCCTTAATATTGGTTTGTCATCCGCCTTCCTTTTGAAAGAAGACATTACATTACGGATAGGAGAAACAAGTAAATCTTTAAAAGTCATAGTCGTATTAGCCCACTCTCTGAATTTCCTTGATACATTTCACAAGATCATGAGGGAAGTTGCCACGGGTGCTATCGTGAATGACAGGAAATGAAATTCTTATACAGTTTTTCCTATTTTCAGTATCAACGCCCTGTTCCTTCAAAACACGGGACTCCGAACCCAAATACCCCTTACTGACAGCAACTGCATATTCGGATTCCAGACGTTCCACCAATTTGTCAGCATCACATGGAACGCTTATGTTCAGATAGGATGGCAAACGTGATCTGTCAGTGTTAATGGCAGTCATTCCGTAGTTTTTCAGTACGCTTATGACATTCTCAACATGATCAGAAACCTCCTTGTTGATTCTATTGTCAATAAGGATTGTCTCAACTGCCTTTCCAAAACCAGCCACAAGAGGAGCTGGAAGGTTGCCTCCACGTAAAACACCTTCTTTCGAGTCACCAATCAGAAGTGGCTTGATTCTCACGTTGCTTTTGACCAATAGTGCTGAAATGCCTGACGGACCACCCAGATTACGGCTGGATAGCGTTACAAGGTCGAACGCAGACAAATCCATGTCCACCTTACCAAACGCTGTGGAGGCATCCGTATGAAGCAAAACACCTGCGTCCTTACAAATCTTAACCACCTGCGTCATCGGCTGTAATGTGCCTGTCTCGTGGTTTGCATACCCAACAGTCACAAGTCCAATATCAGGATTGTGCTTCAAAATCTGTTCCAACTGGTCAATCACTATCACTCCTGTCCTGTTGACTGGTATTTTGATTGATGGCTTGCCAGTTTCCTGTATGAACCGTGTGATGGAAGTTCTTTCTGTCGCAAGGTACGCAATACGGGAGTTAATGCCCAAAATGGTGTTCATCGCAAGGTTATTTGACTCCGTGACACCAGACGTAAAGTTGACCTCTTCCAGTGAAAAACCAGTTTTGGACGCAATGAGTGACTTGACCGATGTTTCAAGATCCTTACAGATACGTCCCCTTTGGTGTATATAACGACCATCTGATGCCCTATCATGAAGATAAGGGATCATGGCACGAATTACTTCTTCCTTTGCGGGGAAGCAAATGTCTTGATCGTAATGCTTTAGCTGATAGTGGGATCTGAACGGCATAGGGTCTCCTTTCAGATAGTTTGGAATATCGAAAAGAGGGGGTTGATCACAGGTAGTATTCTACGGATTCCCTTAAACCAACAAGATGTTCATATCCTTTGGCCAGCCATTCGGTGTAAATTTCATTGTTCTGAATGAGTTGACGACCATACCACCCACAGGCATAAGGATACTGAAATTCCACCAGTTCGAGGCTATCATCCATCAAAACACCCACATCCAATGCCCCATACGTCCCTTTAGGTATTTCAAATGGTAATTCAGGGGCATCTGGTTCATCTCCAATAAACGCATCATCCACTCCCTTATACCAATTTGAGAACACCACCTGCCCGTTCTGAATATAATACCTCCACTCATCCTTGAAACTCACCACATCAGAACAAATAAAAGGAGGTGTAACCATACAGGTAGAAACACCATCATAAATGAACCCGTCAAAACGCTTGTAACTATCAGAGGGCTTGACGAAGCACTTGCATTTAGGAGCAAACTCATGGTTCTTCCAGATTTGACGGTTGATGATCATTTCTGCAAAATCTGGATAATAGTCAGGCTGGAAGTGGCACCCGATAGCTGATTCCACAAATTCAACGGAACCAACAGGGATTTCTGTTGGTAGGACTTCACTTGCTTCTTTTACAATCCTTTTGGGAATCCTGTTCAGACTACATGTGGTGGAAACAGCAATGCCCTCGTTGGTGTTGCATTCGTATTCTTGGATTGCAAAAGATTTGAATCGCCAGTTTGAAGTGTTCATTTGATTTCTTTCCTTTCAGCGCACTCTGCCAACGTTTCCTCGAACCCACACTGCACACATTTCATTTTTTTGTTGGACCAATCATCTCCATAAGGTTCTGGTTCCGACCACTCATAGCGTCCTTTTAGGCATTTTCTGCACAATACTGATCCTGTACCCATAAAAACTCCTTATTTGTCGCAACAATCACGATAGTCACAGGTTGAGCACTTTTCAGGTGATTCAAAACCAGCCCAGCACATGAAACATAAGCAGTCAATATGGTCGCACTTTTTGACTGAACGATAGCAGATTCGCCCGTGAAATGTCAGTTTTGCACTTTTAATCTCCATTCGATAGAAATCATTACCAATAAGCGAATCATATAATTGAGGCATTTTTGAGGGGATGTTGATGTGCAACTCGAACTGGTCAGGCACCCCGTCAATGGTTGCCGACCTGTCTAGCTTCGCAATCAATTTATCATACCAGAAAAAGTCAACAACTTTGCCCTTATCTTCTATTTTGAACATGGGTTAGTATCCTTCACTTACCTTTATTGTCATTCCTTCATCCTCAAGTTGCTCTTTGAAGTCGTTCCTTTTACACCATGGCTTATCAGGTGTGAAGTATTCCTCATAGCCAACACAGTACTTGTAAACGTACTTCCAATATGCCTGAAACAGATTCTCAAATTCCTCTGCCTGTTGTGGATCTTTGAATTCGGGGTGTGGATTGAAATCGACTTTAGGTGGCTTTTTTGACATTTTTTGCCTTTCTTTGACGGACCTTAATTCGTTCAATGTTCGGGTGAAACCATGTGCATCCACAATAACGACATTGACCCTCGCCAATATAGTGACTGTTCTTTTGATGCCCACAGTCGCACTTACAGTCTTTACGTGTTTTTATTGTCTTTATTTTCATGACCTGTCTCCCAGAACTTTCCAAAATCACCCTTTTCGCCAAGCTTGTGCCAGACTCCCCAAACCTTCTTGCGAAGCTTGTCCTCGTCCTTGTCATGGAGGTTCCCCCAGTGCCACTCATTGTCTTTTTTGTACGGCATGTTTATTTTTCTCCTTTTGTTACATTGAATATCTTAGTCGTTGTTCGAGCCATTCTCCAACCGTCTTTAAATGCATCGTTGACTTTATACTTTCAAATTCCTCTATTGAAGAAAACAAATAATCTTTTTCTGTTTCGTTTCCCATTTCAGTTTCCTTTCTTTTCACGATAGACCACAGTAGTCTACGATATCCTCTTTCGGATTACAGAGTTTCGATTTACATTTTGGACACACACAATTATGGTAAGTATAAATTAGGTCTTTTTGTAAATATATCTCCTCTCTTAATCCATTCCACTTACATTTAGAACAGTAAAATCTGGTTTTTTTTGTGAAATTTTCCATCACATAGTCATAAGTCAAAACATACCCTGTCCAGCAGGATGTTCTGGCAGGAGGCGGAAAAGGATATTCCATGGTTAAGATCCCCTCATATTTTTCTTCTTTTCTCTGATCAACTTTCTGACAGCCCGATTTACAAGAGCCCACTCATCAAGATCGAACCTGATGATCTGTGGCTTTTCATTGTCGAAGTCCTTGCTGGTGAGGTACTGTGATATGGCAACCCACTCCTCGAACTCATTGTCCACCAGTTGGATCGTTGTGGAGGTGTCCTTTTGTATGTGCTCCTTTGGGAAGCAGAGTGTTAGTTGGGTTGTTAGTAGGTTCATTCATCTTCTCCTTCCTTTGCCTTCTTTGGGCGACCAACCTTCTTATTTTCTCCGTTGAGCATCTTCATAACAGAGGAACGAATAAACATGGAAGTGTAATCATCGACTGTACCATCAGGGTAAATCAGCTTCAGGCCCTTCAATCTCTTAAACACGATGTCAGCCTCCTGCAGTTTGAGGCCAGCCATGATACGCCACTCTTCCCTGTCAAATTTTAGACACTCCCACAACCACTTCCATACAGAGGCAAATGAGTCGTCCTCTGGTTGGAAACTTTCACATGGTGTGACTGACATATTCTTCCACGCAACTATACCCTGTGTCAGTTTGGGATCTGATTTAAGGGCCATCAACTTTTCGATGTTGGGTTGTTCGCCCTTGCATTTATTGAGTCCTTCAAGCCACGTCATACGACCTCCGTTAATGAGAATCCAAGTTCTTTTGCTTTTCCCTTGTTGAACGTGTCAGAAAAATGCATCAGGTGAACGGATGGACGAAGCTTTTCAGGTACGATATTTGCCAGTTTGTTGATGTTCATGTGGATGTTGTCGTGGCCATCATAATCAGTAGCGTCAAAATAAATGTCGTTTAAATGATTTTTATTAAGAGCATCAATCAATTTACGGTCAAACTGCTTTGTATCACCTGAATAATAGAAGTTGTAAATCTCCATTGTGGCATCGATTGAAACTACATATCCAAAGCAGTCCATTCCTTCTTGGTGTCCTACTTTGATAGGAGTAAATTGGAAAGGCCCAAAACCAGACGGATCAGCATCCTTTGACAGAACACTACGATAACTCTCCCTGTGATTCCCCATCAATACAAGGATAGCGAGAACAGCATCAGGAGCTACCACTGTAACGTTGCATTTAATGACGTATTCGCAATACCATACGAGCCCAGAGAGGCTACCACAGTGGTCAGAGTGGGCATGGGTGATGAGAACAACAAGATCATGAACACCATCCAATATGTTCTTCCTCAATAGCTCCTGAAAAACAGACTCACCACAGTCAATAAGAAGCATCGTACCATCTTCTGTCTTGTAATAGGCAGATGTATTTGGTGAGTTTTTTGCGAAAGCAGATCCGTTTCCGATAAATTTAAGCATAAGAGTCTCCTTTTAACATTTTCTCCGTAAACAAAAAACTACGTACAACATGAAGAAACCACTCATCAGGCTTGTCTTGAACTTTGATTGTTGATTGCATGTTGCTACTTTGAATTATCAGAAGTGACTGTTGATGTTGTGTAAGTTGCTATCGGATAAGAGGGATACCACGGATTCAATTCTGGTGCCACAATATCCTCTGTCGTTCTTTTCACAATCTTTCCTTCACTATCAAACTCCTCAATCACTCTCTTGCCTGTAGGAACTTGTGGAGAAACAAATGGCTGTAGACACGATGGCCATGTGATTGTTGGTGCCACTGGAAATGGGTTTGGAATGTACGTGTTTGAATTTTCGTGCGGATATTCTCTGTTATTCGAACAGTTAACGCAACATGATGGTGGCAGTGTACAGTTACAGGATCTCATTGTTTGTTCCTCTCATTAGGTTGTTCTTTTTTGGAATGTTTGACGGAATTGTAGTGAAGAAAGATAGGCATTGGCTTCTTGTTGCCGTCCTATTTGAGCAAACATTTTCATTTCATCAGTTGGATTTTCAATGACATCAAGGAACTCAGGCTTCAAAACCAAATCATGAAGGTCCATTTTGTAAGTAACATCAAATGCAACAATATCTGTGTTCACTGGCGGTTTTGTTTGACGGGGGAGAAACACCTTCTGGAATATAGGATAATGCTCGAAACCAGACATAGGCGACACGGGGACGATGTATGGTTTGGTTTCGTTTGGTTTTACTGGTTTTGGGTATTCAAGCCATGCCCAAGTGTCAATGAAATTTTTGGAAAACTTGATATCAGGAAAAACAGTTTCACAGAACTGGGTAAATGACATTGACTCCACTGGTTGTGCTGGACTGGTTGTTGCCTTCTTGACGGTGCTCTTTGTTTGGTTTCTGGTTGCGGCTTTGGTCTGGGCCTCTATCTTTTTTACTAACTTTCCGTCCCAAACTTTCCAAGTTGTTTTTGTTTTTGTGCTCATTGTGTTTGGTTCCTTTTGTTCAGTCGTTTTGTTGTAGTTTGATGTTGGCTACTTTAATTAGGTTCACAATTGCTACTTCCATGCCTTTCGTAAAATCCTCTGCCAAAGAAGGACTAACATCAACTGGATAGTTTTCAACAAGGCCTTCTGGTATGATTTTTACTGGTCCAGAGAAAGGCCTGACCAAACCAATATATCCATCTGGAATTGTAAATGCTCCACCAGTTTCGACACTAACAGGATTATTCAGGTTGTTGTGTTTGCAAAGTCTTTCTTTTCTCAACAATAAAGAAACGCCAGAACTATCCCCTCTGTCATCTAAAACAGGAGGGTACTTATCATCAAGAGTGCTGATTGTTACGGTGACTGACTCTTCCTTATTCTGAATTTTTGACACTATATCCTGTGGCATGGTTATTTTGGTCCTTTTCTGTTTGGTGTTTCCCCGAAGAACTGTTTCATGAATTCTGGCCAATCACCTGTTGTTCCCTTACCTTCAGGAGCAATTCTGTCGATGTTCTGATGGTAGTACTCGTAGTCATCACGAATTTCTTTAAGAACTTTCACTTTCAGATCCGTTATTTGGCTCCTGAATTCAATTCCCTTTTTGATGTCTTTGAACGGACACACCCACCCATGAGCCGATGCTAAAAGGATAGGCCCGTTGTTGGCCTCGTTAATGTAATCCAAATACTTGTCGTACAGCTCAATCAGTTTTAGTGTGTCCTCGCCCATAAAAACAGTCCTCTCAGAAATGAAAACAAAATCAGAATAACTCATTTCTCCTGATTTGTCAACTGAAAACGTAATCTATTTTGCGATGATGATAAAATGCCCGTGCTGTGCCTGAAAATCCATAACAATGCTACCACAGTCATGCTCATGCCATTCAGTTAGCTCACACCCGCAGTTGATTGCCGTTGATTCCACAACACACCTGTCGGAATTAGTACCGTCTCTTTTAACAAAATACGTTCCAGTCCCCTTTTTCATAACCACATCGTCCAGAATATCTTCCATCATAATCCCCTGTCATTTTAAATCATTTTGAACTCACAGGGGAGATGGTATAACATTTTTGTCTGATTGTCAAGCTATTTTCACAGTGGTTGAGGTGCCAACTGGTTGTATTGATCCTCAAGCCTTTTCATTTCTTTTAGTCGCTTGGATAGCTTTTTGATCTTGAAGTTGTTCCATGACTGTGAAAAAGAGTTGGGATTATGGCACACGAAGTCATGGAAGTCCTTTGGATCTCGACTGTCAAATAGGTTGAATGTGGCTTTGCACAGGCTCATGCACTTTCCATAGTTGTCATCATGGAGTTTTTTGTTCTCCTCGTTGCAAATCCTTCCGTTGCTGTCACCATAACACAGATCAAATAGTAAGTTAAGGTTATGTGACCTTTTGAACCCGTCTGTCACCTGATCAACAAAACGTAGTAATTTGGATGGTCTCATTTCAGAACAACGTAGAAATGCCATGTGATTCCGACAGGTTAGTATTGCTTTGTCTTGGAAACTGATTGGTATGTCGAGACGGTCACACAAGGAAAGGATAACATCAACTCCTCTATTTTCATGTCCGATGTGCTTGGGAAGGATGTCTTTTGGTGTAAGAGCCTTCCCAAGATCATGACATAGAGCACAGAAGTTCAGTTCTGCTCTGTTTGGTCCTGACCCAACGATGTAATCAACCTGTTTTAGAACGAGGATAGTGTGGGAGTATGTATTCCCCTCCTCGTGATAGGTCAGGCGTTCAGGGGTTTCAATCAGTGCGAACACTTCAGGCAGTTTCTGTTCAAGAGTCCCGTCCTCCTTCATCTTTTCAATGAACTTGTAAAAATGAAACTTTTTCATTTCGTCATATAGTTTAAACCAGTTCATTTTGTTTCTCCGTCGATGTAATCATTTATCTGCTTCTGTACGTGATTGAAAAAGTCACCGTAGGTAGCATGAGACTTTACGCCATTGATTTCAAAAACATACGGGAACATTGCAACTGTTTTGTGCCCTCCAAATAAAAAACGACTCTTTTGTAGGAAGGCGAAGAATGGTGCGTTATCGTCACGGCCATTTTTCTGGGCAACATACCAAGTATAAGGGAACTGGCACCAAAGCTCGAAACTGTTCCTCATGATCTCGTTTTTGTTCACCCCACTGATAGGAATCAACTTTCCAATCACCTTTTTCATGTTTCGCATTTTGTTTCTCCGTCACATTCTCTCAGTTGCTTCAGTGTTGTATTTAAATCCATTTTTCATTGAATTTAGTCATTAATTACTTCATTGAATGTTAATGTACCAAAGTTTTAATTCTCTGTCAAATGAGTTCGCAAAATAATTGACGATTTATTTATGCGCGACGATTTTTCGATATTTTTTACTATGTGTACGAGAACATTGTATTTTTATTAATCGAAAGGAAGGGTAGTAGATTGACATTCACATTACAGATTAACGAGGAAGTTGACGGACAAATCAGGGAGTTGCGTGAGAAATACCTGATGAACGTATCTGCCATCTGCCGTGAGGCAATCACGTCATGGCATCGCAAGTTGAAAACAAATGAAAAAGAAGCCAACAGCCAACATCAAATCAAGTAAAGTCACAGTAAAATTCGCAAATACTGGGAAACTTGGTACGCTGAACGTATTTCGCAAGAAATATGTCAAGGCTGTCTCCGCTTTGGTTGATGTTATGTGGGAGATGGAGGAAGTTCCGTCTCTAATGACAAAGGATCTGACTTCAAAGGTTTCAACGGAGTTAATGTCAAGAACATTGAGTTGCGCTGGCAAGCAAGCCAGCGGAATAGTCCGTGGAACACGGAAGAAAGCCAAGCAGAGGCTCTGGAAGTATAATGAATTCATGAAGGATGGTGAATTCAAGAAAGCAAGGAAGTTGATGGCATATATCAACAAACATCCCATCGGCAAGCCGACGATTGACAAGATTAACCCTCAACTCGACTCCCGTTTCGTTGACATCATTTTAGGAGGAGAAACCTCATTCGATGGATGGATTATGTTTAAGCAAATAGGATTTAAAGAGAAGATTTGTATTCCTTTTAAACTGACAAAGCACATCCAAAGGCTTATTACCCAAGGGTTTAAGATGAAGAAGTCTGTTTGCCTTAACAGAGAGTCAATCACACTTTGCTTCGAGAAGGAAGAGAAAATCCAGATTTTGACAGAAGGAACTACAATCGGCGTTGACCTCGGTATCAAATCGCTGTATTCCGTTTCTGACGGAAGACAATCAACTGAGGATATCCACGGTCACACTCTCGACACAATCCAGAAGAAGATGGTTTTGAAGAAGGGCGGGAGCAAGAACTTTGAACGGTGCCAGCGGCACCGTATCAACCACACGAACATGATTTTGAAC
>SESA01000488.1_pt1 | contig 25467 bp, 20 predicted proteins | sample 3171451 | NCBI WGS metagenome assembly SESA01 (sample SAMN06051862, study PRJNA518727) | freshwater metagenome | biome: subpolar coniferous forest; feature: holomictic lake; material: water; isolation source: holomictic Lake 227, 8 m depth | place: Canada: near Kenora, Ontario | collected...
CACTGAGCGCAATAAACTGCGCCAACCTTGCCCCAAGAAGGTTAGAGCGGTTTATTGCAAAAATCTTGGTGCAGGTCAGGTTAATTTCTACGATTACGCCATCTTCGGAGAGCGAGAGGTGACCTATGGGAGAAAAATCGTAGAGGTAGTTATAGTGTTCCCTGCTTTTCTCAAGCTGTATGTTGGCCTGATTCAGCTCCTCCTGCTGCATCTCAAGCTCAAGCTGATGAACCTTCAGTTTGTGCATCACTCGCTGCATTTCAAGACGCAACTCCGGCAAGTTATCAATTCCGCCCGCCTTCACATAATCATCGACGAAATGCTTTTTCGTGGTATCCCTTTCGCCCTTTTCTTCAGAAAAATCTACCATTATTTCACCTGCTTTTCAGCTTGTTGTTGCGGAATTGGGGAACGTCGATCTCTTCAAAGACGATGGAGAGGAGATATGGGTTCATGTTGCCTTCATCAATACGACGGTAGAGCGTGCTTTTTTTTTATACAAAGCGCAATTATGACCGGTCTGATAGCGCAAAATAAGCATGATCTTGTCGAACGCTGGAGGAGTTCAGCCATAATGCCTTTATGTGTCGGGTCAAGATGCTGGAAAATGACAAAGGCCATAGCAGATGATGGCGGAACGTTTTTCAAAAAGAGTTCCAGAGCCCCAAGGCCACCGGCTGAAGACCCTATACCGATAAAAGGAATAAGCAGTGACCTCTCCTTCACGATTTCAACAGTTTTTAAGGGGAAAACTTTCTGTATGGAGCTTCTCCCGCCTGGCTTTGGCTTTTCTTCCATTGCTTCAATACTTCTGGTGTTTGCCGACGATCAAAAGGGCAATATCCATGTCGATGTCCCGACGGGCCAAACCCCACTATCAATCACGAATATAGCGTAATTATTCAACAATGATGAACATCAAGGGTTGATTACCGAAAATCCGGCTTCAAAAAAAAAGAAAACGAACGCAAATTTTGCGTCTATGAGGAAAAGGCTTTTTTTACCGTAAATTTATCATAATGGCGATTGGGAAGCGGGTTTTTCCCAAAAAAACCATTATACAGCGAACATGAGCAGAGCAAGGAAGATCATTATCGAACATGCCAGCGGCCCTCCCGCTGATGCCCGCAGGGTGGAGCTGATTGAACGAAAGGGAAAAGGTCATCCCGATACCATCTGCGACTCGATTATGGAGGTGGTCTGCATCAGCCGCTGCCGGGAAGAGCCCGGTTCGCCACGTCGGCAAGATCAATAATGTACTGGCACGAGAGTGCGCCGGGCGCATCTACAGGGAGGTCAAGGGAGTTGATGTTGGGAAAAAATGGCTGATAAAAAACAAAGTGACAAAACCTTGAAACAACCGTTGATTCGCTATCTCTCCGGACTCTCCTTCGCTCTGGCCATTGCCATTATTGCAGGTACAGACAGCTATATTTTGTTCAGCTTACGTACACTCACCGAGAACAACCAGAAAGTCACCCATACGCTCGAAACGCAGAACAGGCTTGACCATCTCCTTGCACACATCAACAAACTTGAAACAGGCCCGCTCGGTTACGTTACTACCGGTAATGAGCGCGACCTGAAACCCTGTTTTGCCGCCACCTGCCCTGACGGAATAAGGCTGCATCTCAGGGAGTTGAATCAACAAACGACAAATGACACGGTCACGAAAAAAGAGATGGAGTTGCTTGGGGAGATTGTTGGGAAAAAAATCCTCCTTATGGAAAAAGTTGTCAACATGAAAAAGTTGAGAGGGTTTGCTGTTGCACGGACGATGATTGCAGGCGATATCGACCACAATATGATGGAGGATATCCGTCGGAGGATTATCACTATAATAGAGAGTGGCGTGGATCGGATTTCTTGACCATCAAACCGGTCTGGTAACCCCGGCAGTTTTCAACGATGCAGGACGGTATCTCCCCACCCTGAAACCAGTCAACATCAAAGAGCTCCCCTTCAGGAACGGCATCATGGGCTCAGCAGTTGAGAGTGGAACTGTCGCGTACAGCAAAAATATCCAGACCGACCCTGCCATGCGACACTGGCAAGAGTTGGCTACCGCAGGAGGTTTTTATTCCGCAGCCGCAGTTCCTCTGCTGCGTAACGGTGTTATTATCGCTCTCCTGAATCTCTATGCCACAGACGTGGACTTTTTTACTGCAGGGCAATGTCACCTGCTTGAAGAGACTGGAAAGGATATCTCCTTTGCCCTCGATACCATTGATTTGGCAGAGAAACACAAACTGAGTGTCGATGCTCTGAAAAAAAGTGAACAGCTCTTCAGGGAGATGTTTGAAAAAAATTCGGCAATCATCATCATCTTTGATCCCGATACGGGCAGCATTATTGATGCAAATCGTTCTGCAACGGAGTTTTACGGTTGGTCGACGGAAAAATTTCGCCAAATGAAACTGGGAGAAATCGATACGCTCCCAGCCGAAGAGCTGCAGGTGGCAATGCAACAGGCTGTATTGAGAGAGAAAAAACACTTCATTCTTCGCCACCGCAAGAGTGACGGCTCTATCCGTGATGTGGAGGTCTATGCTACCAGGGTCGATGCGAACGGCAGATGCATAATGTATTCGATTATTCACGATATAACCGAACGTATGCGCCTTGAGAAGGCCAACGCATTCCATCTTGCCATGCTTGATGTGGTGCAACAGAAGACGACTGAAGAGCTGCTCGGGGTTGACCATTGATGAAGCCGAAAAGCTGACAGAGAGTTCCATCGGCTTTCTGCACTTTGTTGACGAAAACCAGACGACGCTTTCCCAGCAGGGCTGGTCGACCAACACCACAACTTCGTTCTGCAAGGCGGAAAAAAAGAGCGGTCACTATGCCCTGGACGAAGCCGGAATATGGGCAAATGCCTTGCGGGAGCGGAGAGCGGTCATCCACAACGATTTTGCTTCAATCAAATATCGCAAAGGAGTACCGGAAGGCCATGCGGAGCTGAAGCGTGAAATGGTTCTCCCCATCTTTCGTGCCGATAAGGTCGTTGCCCTTATCGGTGTCGGGAATAAACTCATTGACTATACTGAGGATGACAGGGTAATCGTTGCTCTGCTCGCTGATGCAGCATGGGATGTCATCGCTAAAAAAATGGCTGATGACGAGCATAAAATACTCCAGTTACAGAGCTATATCATCGAAAATCTTGCCATGCACGACTCTTTGACGGGCTTGCCAAACCGCAGGCTGCTCTCTGAGCGAATAGCCCTCGCTCTTGCCCAGTGCCGCCGCAACAAAACCAGTGCGGCTCTCTTTATCTTTGATCTTGACAAATTCAAAATCGTCAACGACACGCTTGGGCATGAAATCGGTGACATCCTCCTCAAAGAGGTGGCGACGAGAACCCTCGCCATTTTGCGCAGAGGCGGCGACTTTTTAGCCCGCCTTGGAGGCGATGAGTATGTCGTCCTGTTACCGCAAATCGCATCACTCTCCAATGCTCTTGATATTGCCGAAAGAATAAGCTATACAATCCTTCAACCTTTCGATATCGAAGGCCATACCATCAACATTTCATGCAGTATTGGCATCGCTCTTTTTCCCGATCACGGCAAAGACGAGCGAACAATGATGCGGCATGCCGATGCCGCCATGTACCTGGCAAAAAGTGAAGGACGCAATCATATCACCGTATTCAGTGAAAAGAGTGAGCAAAGCACGCACTGAGCTGCCAGCCTTTTGATCAACTCCATCCCTTGTCTCAGAAGTACTCCGTAGTCCCGAACAGTCGCTTTTGCCCTCATCGCTTCGGCAGTTGGCTGGCCTGAAACGTTCTGTAATTGCTTCGTTACATTCGGATTGCTGGTGTTCTGGACGAAGATGCCTGCAGGCAGACAATCTCCTTGCCGGTAACTGCGGCTGGATGGAGTGTTTTTCATTATCTTTGCGGATTGGGGCAAGATTGGGGGGAATCGGGCGGCGTATATATTTTATTTTTGACGGATATGGATCATTTATTGCATAAAAATATTGGCTTTACAAAAACAGAACAGCCCACGGTCATGGTTATTCTTGGTCCTACGGCTTCAGGGAAATCAGCGCTCGCTCTGGCTGTGGCAAAAAGGATGGGCGGAGAGATCATTTCGGCGGATTCGCGACAAGTATACCGTGAGCTTGATATCGGCACGGCAAAACCTTCGCAGGAGCTGCTTGGAGAGGTGAAACATCATTTTGTCAATGAAAAAAATATCGGCGACTCCTTCTCTGCTGGTGACTTTGCAACTGAGGCTGTAGAGCGGATACTTGATATTCACCGGCGGGGAAAACGTGCGGTTGTTGTCGGTGGCTCAACCCTCTATCTTGAGGGATTGATTGAAGGATTTGCTGATCTGCCTCCGGCAAACCCTGAAATACGGGAACGACTGCTTGAGGAGTTTGAGCGCGATGGAAAAGAGCTGCTCTATGCACGCCTCCTCGAAAGAGATCCTGTACAGGCTGCGACCCTTGACCCAACCAAAAGCCGGCGCCTTGTCCGAAGCCTTGAAATTATTGAAATCACCGGCTTGAGCGTTACCGAGTTACAGGCAAGGGGAAAGCTGCGGCAGAAGGGCCTCAGCTTTATCACCGCAGGGCTTGCGATGCCCCGCCCCCTTCTGTACGAGCGCATCAACCTGCGTACGGATCAGATGGTTGAAGCGGGCCTCTGCAACGAAGCTGAAGAGCTCTATCACAAGTACCACGCACTCCTTGCCGAGGGAAAAACATCAGCGCTGCAGTCGGTGGGGTATCAGGAACTTTTTGCCTGTCTCGACGGAAAAATCACTGCTCATAAAGCGATTTCGCTCATCAAACAGCATACGCGCAATTACGCAAAACGGCAATTGACTTTTTTCACCAACCGTCTGACTGTTAACTGGGAGAATGCGCCCATGAACAGCAGTGAACGTGATGCGCTGGCTGATCGGCTTGTGCACGACTGGTCTTAAAAAAAGAGGGATGCATCGCCATCAGGTTCCGGAGCAGCAAGGGATGAAAGCCCCTCCCCTGATGCTACAGGATGAAAAGGGTCATTTGGAAAAAAAACTTTATACTGACCCGGGTTGCCAGTGGGTACTTGATGGATTTTGCCGAAGTGAACGATCAACACTGAAGGCTTCTCCTTGTATGCTGAGCGTTTTTTATCTATACCCGGCTGTTTCCTGCACCGTAATTTCTGAAATTTTTGTTATCAATTTCAATACCGTTTATGCGATTCGATACCATAGCGCAGACTGGACTCACTGAAAAACAAGGTGAATCCGAACTCTTTACCCTGTTTCATTCCTTTCCCGATGCGGTTTTTGTTATGTCTCCTGAAGGGACTCTGCTTGATGCCAATGATGCTTTTGTTTCGAGGTTTACGAGCAATAAAGAGTGGGTTGGCATTAATGCTTACGATTTTTTGCCACCCGAGCTTGCCACCAAACGACGGAAAATGGTTCAAGAGGCCTTGCTTACCGCCAAACCGCTTACTTTTGATGATGAAGCTGCCGGACAGTTGCTCCGCAGTACCATCTATCCCTGCAAATCTCCTGAAGGCAACGTTGACCGGTTGCTTATCATTGCTCAGGATATCTCCGATATCGGGCAGTTACTGCAAAAAGAGCAACTCGTCAATAGGCATATCATCAATTCAATTCCTGGAACCTTTTACATCCTCGATGCAAAGGGGAAATTTGTTGCCTGGAACGAGCAGGTCAGAGACCGAAGCTATGGCATGGCAGAAGACAAGATGGCTGAGACTTTCGGAATAGACATCTTCCATCCGGATGATCGGGATCGTGCCATTGAAGCCCTGCAGAATATCATAACCAATGACGCTGAAGTAATTGAAGAATTCCGGGTCATACCTCGTGGAGGATCCGGGGTTGAGTGGCGCATCATGACCGGCAAAAGAATCATGCTTGATGGCGCTCCCCATGTTATTGGTGTAGGTATTGATATCACTGAACGCAAACATGCTGAAGAGGCATTAACAAAAAGCGAAGATCGGTTCAAAACCCTCTTTGAAGAACATCCCGCCGTCATGATAACCCATGACCCTGTAACAGGTTATATTATTGATGCCAATCAGGCAGCAGCGGACTTTTATGGATGGTCGATCGACGAACTGCGCAGGATGAGTATTCGTCAGATTGATACCATGTCTTCTGATGCAATGCAGAAAGAGATCGATAAATGGTTATCTCTGAAACAAAGACAGATGGCATTCCGTCACAGAAGGGCTGATGGTTCCATCCGCGATGTTGAGGTATTCGCCAGAAAAGTCATGATAAAGGATCGTCCCCTTATCTCTGCGATTATCCATGATGTTACGGAACGAATACAGGCTGAGAGTGAACTTCAGCGGCTTGGTCAGGTTCTTCGAACCATAAATTGTGGCAATGATGCGCTTCTGCATACTGATGACGAGACGGATTTACTGCAAAAAATCTGCAACATCATTATGGACAGGGGCGGGTACCTGATGGCTTGGGTAGGATATGCCAGCCATGATGAGGCGCAAAGCATCTACCCTGTAGCTCAGGCAGGCCTGACTGATAATTTTTTAAAGACGATTACCATGTCATGGGCTGATAATGAATATGGACAAGGCCCTTCTTCCAGGGCGATACGCACTGGACAACACCAACACAGCCGTGTAGAAGATATTGAGCAGGATCAACGGTTTGCCGTATGGATGAGCGTGGCAAAAAAACATGGCTGCGCATCCATCTACAGTATGCCGCTCAAATCAGGTAACAGTACGATAGGTGTCTTGAGTATCTATTCAGAACGGCCGGATGCCTTTGAAAAATCCGAGGCCGAGCTGCTTGGCAGCCTTGCAGAAAATCTTTCCTATGGCATCGTGATGGTGCGCAGTCGCATCACTATGCTGAAAAGCGAGCAGCGGTTCAAGACTCTTTTTAATAGTCGTTCTGCCATTCAACTCATCCTTGATGCCAAAACCGGTCGGGTAATTGACGCCAACAAGGCGGCCTCCGAATTTTATGGGTGGTCTGTTGCTGACTTGAAACAGATGTTTATTTGGGGGATCTGTACCCTTCCCAAAGAAATTATCATGAGTGAGATGTTGGCCAAAAAGTCTGATCAGACTGAAAAGATACTGGTTTGTCACCGTTTGGCTAACGGCTCCTCGCGCGATGTTGAGGTTTTCCGAAACATAATCGAAATCGATGGTCAAGAAATTATCCATGCCATCATTCATGACATTACCGAGCGTAATCGTCTTGAAATGGTCAATGAATTCCGGGTTAAACTACTCAAGGTTGCCAACAATTATTCTGTAGAAGAGCTGTTGACACTAACCCTTGATGAGGCGGAAAAGATAACAGGAAGTTCAATCGGCTTCGCTCACTTTGTTGACGAAGACCAGACAACACTCTCGCTGCAGTCATGGTCGGCCAATACCTTGCAAAATATGTGCAAGGCTGAGGGTAAGGGCGCGCACTATCCGTTGGACAAGGCCGGTGTCTGGGCTGATGCCGTTCGGACGAAAACCGCCATTATCCACAATAATTACGCCTCGCTTGAGCACCGCAAAGGGATACCTGAAGGCCATGCTGAAATAAGGCGGGAGATGGTTATTCCGGTCATACGTAATGAGAAAATAGTCGCAATCATGGGGGTTGGTAACAAACAGACGAATTATGATGATAATGATGTTAAATGGATTGAAATTTTAGCCAATCATGTATGGGATGTTGTTGCAAAAAAAATAGCAGAGGAGGAGAAGCAGAGGCTTACTGTTCAGCTTCAGCAGGCAATGAAGATGGAGATGATTGGCCAGCTTTCCGCAGGAATTGCACACGAAATCAATAATCCACTCAATTTTATTACGCTCAATGCACACGCTATCCTCGATGACTTTAACGATCTTGGTGCATTGGTGAATCAATACCGTCAGATTATTGATAAAGTAGAGCAAATCCCGGCTATTTCGGAAGAGGTGGAGTGTCTTCGTAAAGAAGAGAGCATGCAGGATATTGACGAGCTTCTCAGAGGTATCCCTGAAGCTCTTGCAAAATTACAGAGTGGGATCGAACGTATATCGACCATCACCCGCAGTATGAGAAGCTACTCTTTCAAGAACGTCAGTGAGCAGTCATTCGCATTTGATCTCAACAAGGCAATCCGTGATGCCCTTGTCATCGCTCAACATGAATACAACACGCTTGCCTCTGTCGTATTACATCTCGAAGAGCTGCCGGAACTCTTTTGCGATCCGGCCCAAATCAATCAGGTAATTCTCAACCTGATTATCAACAGCAGTCATGCCATCAAGTCACAAAACAGAAGCACTCCTGGCAAAATTGAGATTAAAACATGGAAAAGCAACGAGAGCATCTCGTGCACTGTTACTGATGATGGTCCGGGAATCCCCGAGAAGATCATAAACAGGATATTTGAACCCTTCTTTACGACAAAGGAACCGGGGAAAGGAACAGGTCTGGGGTTAAGTATCAGTTATGACATCATTGTCAATAAACACAGGGGAACTCTCTCTGTGGCCTGTTTGGCTGAAGGTGGTACGGCCTTTACGTTTACGCTGCCTGTAACAAAAGCACCGGGTGCCTGACAGGAAGAAAGAGGCGATGAAGCCCAAATACTACCGATTGCCTGTTTTCTTGTTATGGTAACAATCGATCGCGTCGTTTATGGCTTTTTTGAAAAACGGCACATCGATGGGTTTTGAGAGTGTTGTATAAATGGTGCCGATACCAACATCTTTGACAAGCTCGTGCATATTGTTGGCTCCAGAGACCAAGATGCAGATGGTATCAGGAAAACGGCTCTTCACTCTCTGGATCAATTCTATGCCGTTTATACCCGGCATGTGAATGTCGGAAGCAACAACAATCACAGGAGCCTTGCAGTTGCTTTCATCGAGCAAAGCGAGGGCCTTTTCAGCCGATTCAGCAAACAGTTTGATGTAAGGCTCCCTGCGAAAACAACTCTTCAGTGCACAGAGGATTTCGACTTCATCGTCAACAAACAAAACCGCAATATCAGCAAGAGTGGTCATTTTTTTCTACAATAACGTTGGGTGTGGATGCAGTGATTTAAAAAAAAACGGGAATATAAACAGGGCTGATTGTAATTTGCAACAAGATATTCTGAACTTCCCGGATCTGTGCTCAAGCTGGCACTTCCGCCTGACAACAAGCAGGGTTACGGGAATACCAGACAAAAAAGGCAGCATGAACCAGGGTGTGTGATGCTCTCCCTGACAATCTGCTCTTACATCATAATTTGGTTGCGGAGCTTTTTGATTGAGGTAACAATAGCACCTGGCTCTCTGGCGATAATGGAAGAGGCAAGATTGACAAGGCCGGAAACACAGCTTATAACCGTCGCTATGTTGTGCAGGGTTTTGATTTTTTGATGAGCCTCTTCTATAATAGCTTTCAATTCATTTGCTGGTGCAGTCAATGCATCGAGAGAAAGACCGACGGCCGACGTAGTTGCATCGCTGGACAAACAGAGAAGTGTCTGGCACAATTCATAGAGAGAGTCATAGTCTGCACGACTGATTTTGTGTTGCTCCTGATTATAATTGTTATCCATATAACACTTGACGCTGTGTTCAGCAGCACGAAATGCCTCAGCAATACTACGAGCTTCATCCTGGGTCAACGGTAGTGACATCTTCATTATTCCCTTTTTATAAGGATTTTGTGAGTATGGTAATCTGCTTGCGAAGATCGTTAACGAGAAGGCAGAGATCGTTTACTAACCTTTTATCATCAAGTTTGTTTCGATTATCATAGAGTTTTTGATGCCCTTTCGCAATATTGTCAAGAACGCTGAGATAGGCTGCGATGGCATGCAATCGCGCATTGTTTTGCTCTCGACGCACCTCTCTCCACTCTGTAACCGCATCTTGTGCAGCACTGGAAGGATGACCATCGTCAAGCAGTGCGTCATAATACAAATCAATCATATCGCCTTCCGTTTTCAAATCATTCTGAAAATCGTTGGCAACCAACTGACGGAGTTCACCTGCCAGGATTGTTTGCAATGGAGCATTGGCCTGCCCGATCAAAGTGTTTACTTGCCTCGCCTGCCAGGGCTTCAAGAGCGTTTGCACTATCGAACCCGCAGCAGCCAGCGTACTTGCAGAAATCCTTTTATCCGAATGCTTTGCACGAAGGTTACCGATTTCCGTATTCAGGGTGTTGATGTGTTTGCTGTAGTCAACGGTACCGTCAGCGGAGAGTGTCGCCAAAGCTCCCATGTAATCAGAGACAACTGATAATATCTGTTTCAGCGCTTCAGCCTGATTCTTGCGTTCAGTCACGTTGGTATCATAAAGACTCTGTCGGAGCGAGAACATCCTCTTCTGTTCCCCTGTCGGCTTCCTGTATTGTTCGAAACGCAGCTTGTCATACCGTTTCAACCTTACCGGAGTGTCAACATAGGTTGCTACAATCCCGTTAAACTGCGAAGCTTCAAGTGACGTCTTCGACCACTCCCTTACGGCAGAAAGGTTTGTGCAAGATGCGGTCAGCATAAACATGCACAAACAGGCAAAAGCTGCAAACATCTCTTTTCTGTTCATCAAAAATTTCATCAACCCGATTTTTTTGAGTAAATTTTGAATAAAAAAAAAGCAGCCTACAGATCAATGTAAGAAAAACAGATTAACATCAAATTGTATGATGTTTTTTTTGATCGCATCGTGACGAGCTGGAATTTTTTTTAGCCGCCAAAGTCTCTCCTTTGCCCGATAGCATTATAATTCGGTATGCAAGAGATAAACAACTATTATGAAACACAAGAACTGCCCCCAATGGGCTTTCACTGCGGGGACGTTTCGCCACCTTTTTTTCGGCGAAAGAACAGGAGGATTGCCTGTTCCGGGATTTGGTACAAAATCTTTAGTGAGCAAATGAATGGGCACTCCCTATGACAAACAAGCAGCACAGCATCAAACGAACAACACCTTCAGGGCTGCGTTCACTTGCGGAAAAGCAATTGCAGCAAAGGCAGATAACTCTGCCAGACATTTTTTCTTCACCAGAAGAGATGATTCGAGTGATTCATGAGCTTTCGGTTCACCAGATCGAACTTGAAATGCAGCAGGATGAGCTGGAGCAGACAAGGAGTGCTTTGGAAAAGTCATGGGTGCAGTACAGGGATCTTTACGAGGAGGCACCTCTTGGTTATCTGACCCTTACACGAGAGAGCCGGATACTCCAGGCAAACCTTGGAGCCAAAAGAATGTTTCCCTCCTTGATGAAAAAACACTTAAGCAGCTTTGTTGCCGATGAGGCATACTCCAGGTTTAATATTTTGCTGAAAGGAGCCTTCAGTTCCAGGCAACATCAGGAGGCTGATATTGCCTTTTTGGATAACGATACACCGCAAGCTCATCACGGCTCGGCTCCCCGGCGTATCTTTCATTGTGATGCCCTTGTCAATGAGGGTGGTCTGGAGTGCCGTCTTACGCTCTCTGATATTACTGATCTCAGCAATGCAAGGCGGGAGAATGCCTCGCTTCAGGAGGAAAAAAAGCATTGGCACAAACCGATCCACTCTCTCTTTGACAACTTCGCTGATCCTGTCTTTCTTATCGATACTCACTATTCCATTCTTGCGGCCAATGTTGCCTTTACAGCAATTTTTGACAAAAGTGTCGAGGAGTGCCTGAATATCAACGCACTTGATTTGCTGACGCCTGAGCTTCGTGAGCTACGCATGAATTGCACTGAAAAAGTCATCGCTACCGCAAAACCTCTTTCGTGGGAGGATGAGCAGAATGATGCAACTCTCCGTCATACCATTTACCCGATTACTGATAAAGAGGGTAAGGTGGAGCAGTTGCTTTTTTTTGTCCAGAATATTACCCAAGCCAAGGAGATTGAGCGACAGTTACAAACTGAAGCGTCAATCAATCAGTCATTAATCCAGAGTATCCCCGGAATTTTCTTTATGACTGACCAAAACGGATTGATTACACGATCAAACGAATATCTGCGAAGTCAAATTATTGGTGACCAGCAAAGCGAGAGCATGAACATCGGGGGGTTGGAACTTGTCCATCCTGACGACAGGGAGATGGCAAATGAAGCGCTGCAAAGCGCCATAAGCAGCGAGGGCGGTAAAACGACCTTTGAGGGTCGGGTACTGCTCCGTGGAGGGCCGGAATACCGATGGTTTGTCCTTACAGCCAAAAAAGTCACCATCAACAGGCAACTCTTTCTGATCTGTGTGGGTACCGACATCACCGAGCACAAGCAATTGGAACGGATTCTTGTCGAGAATGAAGAGCGATTCAGAAAGCTTTTTGAAAGCCACGCAGCAGCCAAACTTATTATTGATCCCGAGAACGCCAGCATCGTTGATGCTAACGAGGCAGCAGCCGCCTTGTATGGCTGGCCAATTGAAAAACTCTGCCAGATGCGCCTCGATCAAATCCAGATCAGCACACTCCCCCCTGAAGAGCTGAGGCTGCAAATAGATCGTTGTGTGAGCAATAAGGAGCAGCACTTTATTTTTCGCAACCGCATTGCAGATGGCAGCATCAGGGATGTGGAGGTGTTCAGCAACAGCATTGAAATCGGAGGCAAGCCCTTTGTCTATGCCATTATTTTTGATATTACCGAACGCAAGCGGCTCGAAGCACTCGCCAACAGCATTCTTGCCATTGACCACAACGGTGCGATCATCAGCGTTTCCAATATGGGGCTTGACCTGTATGGTGCCAGAAGCAGGGAGGAACTCCTTGGACTCCCCTTCTCCTCCCTGTTGCACCCTCGTGATGTTGATGCCTTTAAGGAAGCTCTTGCAACAGTAAAGAGGGAGAGAACGGTAGAAAAACATGAATTTTTACTCAAACGGAAAGACAACACCATCTTTGCTTCTGAAATCAGCCTCTCTCTGGTTGAAGACAGTAATGGAGCGGCACATTCATACCTGATTATTCTGCGCGATATTTCACAGCTCAAGCTCATTGAAAGTGAACATCTCTTCAAAAAAACCTTGATCGGCCTTGGTGAAATGGCTGCTGGCATTGCGCATGAAATTTATCAACCCATCAATACCATCGGTCTGGTTGTTGATAAAATGCTTGTTGAAGCCAGCTCCTACAGTGGTGAGGTCAAGAGCGACATCACCAAAACATCAAAAAAACTCATCCATAATATTGAGCGTATCGAAACCATTGTTGATACGATACGCTCGTTTGCCGGCAAAGAATCAAAAAAGGGAGCGATCGTTTTTGACAGCAATACCGCCGTAAGGGCAGCAATGGATATCGTCTCCCTGCTCTGTTCCGAAAAGGAGATTGCACTCGACTTTACCACTGCCGAGGCATACCAGCCGGTATCGGGCAATATCTACAAGTTTGAACAGGTCATACTTAACCTGATACGGAACTCCATCGATGCCCTGGAAGAAAAAAAGGAAAAAACCGGCATGGATTTCCCCAAGAAAATCCAAATAGACTCATCCCGTGACGGCACATCGGTCATTCTTCGGGTGCAGGATAGTGGTGTCGGCATCCGTCCTGAAGAGCTCGACTACATCACACAGCCATTCTATACCACCAAAACATCCGAAAAAGGCACTGGCCTTGGACTGTCGATCAGTCAGGGTGTCATCAAAGAGATGCATGGTACGCTCTTGATTGAGAGCAAACCGCTTCAAGGAACAACAGTTACCGTTACGGTGCCGTTGAAAGAGTGTGCCGAAAAGTGAGGTTTGCCTGTTTCGTCTGCACTGGCCAGCGCCTGGTGGTCTGATTATATTTGCCAGTGATGGTTTATTTACTACTTTCTGACGACAGGATTTTGTTCAAGGAACAAAAAAGTTATAGCGGTGGTTCTGCCTTTGATACAGTGTAGAGTAATAATTTGCATAAATTATTATTAATTAACGGTTTAATAGCAAAGGAAATCTTCGTCTGCCAGATTGTTGTTTCCTTGATATGAAAAAGCCTTGGGTATAAGGGCCGTTGTGTAAATTTCCGGTACATACCCTCGGGCACTGCGAAGCCAATAATCCTTTAGTCGATTGAATGATAATGTTTTACAGTTATTAAAGAACAGGTGTAACATGAAATACTCAGTATCATCACGTAAAGAGTTGACAATTTTGAAAATTGAAGAGGATGTCTTCGATTTTCGTCATAGTGAAGCATTCAAGGTGGCAATTGACGGGATGGTGAACAAGGAGCATGCAAAAAACCTGATCATCGATTTTTCTCAGGTAAAAGCCATTGATTCGTGCGGCATCAGCTCAATGCTGCTCGCTCACCAGCTTTCCAACCAGTTACAGGGTCTGGCAATTTTTGTCTCTCTCTGCAAGCAGATCAAGGATCTTTTGAAGCTGACCAATCTCGACAAACAGCTTTATATCTTTTCCTCGATCAATGAGGTTGTGACCCTGATAGAACCGGCAATGAAAAACAAGCGAGGTGCCCGAGGAAAAGCACAGGCACCGGTTGATGAAATCATTGATGAACTTCTCTGCGAAGACCTTGACCTCATGGCTGAACCGAATCTTCATGACGAAGATCTCGATGAGCATCTTGTGGAATCTGATGAAATATCCCTTGAATCTGAACTATCCGAGCCTTTAACAGAAAAAGAGAGCTGTTCGAAAAAACGGGGCCGTCCCAAAAAAGCAGAATCCGATACTGCGCCAAAATCCAAAAAGCACAAAGAAGAGCCCGGCACCTGAGCCGCATACTTCCTGTTGCTTCCCGTTCGGTGCTACCCCACTCCTGTCCAACATTTCGGACGAGGAGAGCCCATCCGGGAGAAACTCCCTCACGTTCCAGCGATGGGGCGGACTGCCATGCTCCTTCATTGAGCATGCAAATCCGGCGAAAACTTGACAAGTGCCATATAATTACATACATTATACCATAACGAATGCTTCGCTTCAGAGTGGTGGTTATGAACAATTCTTACTTTTGGTTGACTTTTTTTCCAACGCGGGGCAGAACACCTGCCGGATGATGCGTGCGTTGCTATTGACGGCGTTAATCCTTGGGATATAACGGTATGTGATGACCGTTTTTACCGGATGTGGCGCTCCTGCCTGCCGGGTGCTGCCAGCTCTTCCAGTGCTTGGGCATGTCCCTGGCAGCTTTTGTATTCGCACAACAGCGTGGAAAGAAGATTCAGGGGAACAAGATAGCTCTTCTCCAACAAAACTGACTCTCGGAACATGGTGAACAACTATTGCAAAAAACAGTTGGAGCGTCTCTTCGAGCCGGCAGATATCAGCATCAATGGCACCAGACGCTGGGACATGCAAATCCATCAGCCACTGGTCTTCCGTCGTGCCATCACGGAGGGAAACCTTGGCCTTGGAGAGGCCTACATGGATGGATGGTGGGACTGCCATGACCTTGATGAGTTTTTTTTCAGGTTGCTCAGGACAAAAGCTGACGAAAAAATATTGACCCCGATAAATCTCATCGGAAAATGGATTGGTAAAACAGTCAACCTGCAGCATCCTTCACGAGCATTTACCGTCGGTGAAAAACATTACAATACTGGAAACGACCTCTTTGAGAGCATGCTCGACAAGCGCATGATCTACAGTTGCGGTTACTGGAAAGAGACCGACAGTCTTGATGAAGCACAGGAGAAGAAACTTCGCCTGGTGTTCGACAAACTCCAGCTTCAACCCGGAATGAGGGTGCTCGATATCGGTTGCGGCTGGGGCGGTGCTGCCCGTTTTGCCGCAGAAAACTATGGCGTTTCGGTTACAGCCATAACCGTCTCAACCGAACAAGCCAAAATTGCACAGGAAGAGTGCGCGGGTCTGCCTGTCACCATCAACGTGACCGATTACCGGACGATGCAAGGCTCTTTCGACAGGATTTATTCAATCGGCATGTTCGAGCATGTTGGTCATAAAAATTATCGCAACTATTTCAGGATAGTCAGCAACTGCCTGAAACCGGACGGCTTGACCCTGCTCCACACCATCGGCATCAACCAGCCCTGCACCAACGGAGATCCCTGGAGCTGCAAGTATATCTTTCCAAACTCGATGCTTCCCGCCGCAAGCCAGATAACAAAAAACTACGAAGGGCTTTTCACACTCGAAGACTGGCATGTTTTTACCCATGACTACTCTTTGACGCTGAAGGCATGGCATGAAAATTTTGAGAAACAATGGCCGAATCTGCAACATCGCTATGGCGAAAAATTTTACCGTATGTGGTGCTACTACCTGTTGAGTTTTTCCGGCTCTTTTCGGGCCCGTTCCATTCAGCTCTGGCAAGTACTGCTCTCAAAAAACGGACTTCCGGGCAGAACCACTATTCCCCGGTAGTGGTTAATTCAGTGGTAGATGAGAGTGCGGGCAGGGCTATGGCGTTTGAACTGCTCAACGTCCTCTCGGCTCTTCTTCATAATTGTTTCAAGAGGGAGCTGTTTTTTGATCATCTCCCGGAAACGAGGGGTTCCGGCAAGCTGGTCAAAAAAATCCCCTCTTTTGTCAAGAGCTATCTCTCGGGGATAGAGACGCTGGAGTTCAAGCAGCAGTGCTGTTGCTGTTCTGAAGGGGCTGAACACCCTACGATCAGTCAGTTTCAGCTTCAGGCCATGACAGCGCTCTCCGCTGAACTTTGCTGCGTTTGGCTGAAAAGTGACCGCAGAGAATGAAACTCCCGGCAACCGATAGCCGCTGAGAGCGATAGCGAGTTCCGCACTATTGATGAACGGTGCACCGAACTGCATGAAGGGGGCATTGGTACCCCTTCCTTCGCTGACCGTGGTTGCTTCCAGAAAGACCGTGGCAGGATAGAGTATGGCTGTCTCAACAGTTCTGATGTTTGGTGAAGGAGTACGGAAGTTAAACCCCTCATACTCATCAGCAAACTTATGGCGACCATACCCCTGCAGGGCAATCACCCGGAGATCAAGCTTCCTGAAACACTGCTCCTTCAGCAGCAAGGCAATTTCACCAACCGTCATTGCGTGAACAAAGGGGATATCGACAGCCCCGACGAATGATTCATATCCGGGCTGCAGCATGAATCCCTGGGGGTGAAGAGGAATTACCGGATTCGGGCGATCAAGCACCATAAAGGGTATGGCGGCCTCCTCACAGGCTGCCATGGCATTTTTCATGGTCGAAATATAGGTATAGCAACGGGTACCGACATCCTGAAGATCGAAAATCAGCAGGTCAATTTGGCGCAACTGCCCTTTATCGGGTTTTCTGGAATCTCCATAGAGTGAAACGACCTGCAACGTATCCGAAAGCACACTGCTGCCAACTTTTTTTCCGGCTTCGACGTCAGCCGAAAAGCCGTGCTCCGGAGCCATGAGAAACTTCAGTTTGACGCCTGCCTGAAGCATGAGGAGATAGTTTGGCTCCCCTTTTTGGCTGAGAGCTGCCGCATTGGTAATAAGCCCGACCCTCAAGCCGGAGAGCTCCTGAAATCTGGAGGCTTCAAGCCGGTCAATACCGCAGAGCAAGGGTTCTGCCTCAGAAGGAGGTGCAGCAAAAAAGAGTACGATGCCAAACAGAACAGAGAACAGGAAAAGGTTCTTGTTTTTGAACATGAGCGATTTGAAACAGAAGTGGCTCATCGTCATCATTGCCTCTGAACAAAAGAAGATTGATCTCAAAACAAAAAAGCCGCCCATTTGAGGAGGCGGCTTTACTGGTGGTGGGGACAGGACTTGAACCTGCAACCTTCGGGTTATGAGCCCGACGAGCTACCAATTGCTCCACCCCACGATGTTTGTGCTATCAATGTAAGCAATAAATCTTCATTTGCAAACTATTATTGTATCGATCTGCCATTTATTTCATCACCATCCGGTTCTATGACAAAAAGCTTCCCGTCAGCACCCTCAACAGCAAGAATCATACCCTCTGAAACGTCGTCACGAATGGTGCGTTCGGCAAGGTTGGCCACAATGACCACATTTTTGCCTACCATCTCTTCTGGAGTGTAGTATTTGGCAATCCCGGCAAGCACCTGTTTTGTCACTGAACCAACCTGGAGTTGCAGTTTGAGGAGTTTTGCAGCTTTTTGAACCTTTTCAGCCGCAATAACCCGGCCGACTCGGAGATCAACCTTTAAAAAATCATCGAAACTGATGACCGGTTTGAACTCCATCTTTTGCTGTTCAGCACCAGCCTCGCGTTTTTCAGCTTCAGCCACCAGCCCCTCTATTTTTGCAAGTTCCGGCGCAATATCGCTCTCCTCGATTTTTGTAAAGAGAATCTCTGATTTTCCACTGATCTTGTGCCCTCGTTTGAGCCCCGGCGAAAGCAGTTCGGCCAAAAGAGATTTCCCCGGTGTTACCAGCTCTTCTATGCGTTCACCAAAGCCAAGCATGGCATGAATACGGTTGCAGGTTTCAGGGATGACCGGAAAAAGAGCAATGGAGAGCGCATGACAAAGATTGAGCGACAAAGCCATCGTTCTTGCTGCGGCGTCACGCTCGATTTTTATCACTTTCCACGGTTCAGAGACGGTAAGGAAGCGGTTCGCTGCCCTTGCAATATCCATGCCGAGAGAAGCCGCTTCTCTGAAATGAAATCCTTCATAAGCCAAATCAAGCTGCTCAAGGCTCTCCTGCCAGTCGATCCCCAGAGCATTCCACTCTTCAGGAGTACACGCATGAGGTACCTGGCCATCAAAGCGGGAATTGGTAAAATCAACCGACCGCTTGATAAAATTACCCAGGGTATCGGCAAGTTCACCGTTGGTTCGGTTCTGAAAATCCTGCCAACTGAAATCGGTATCCTTGTTTTCAGGATAGTTCATCGCGATGCTGTAGCGCAGGGTATCGGCCGGGAACTTCTCAAGAAATTCACCAAGATAGACGGCATAGTTCCTCGACTTGGAAAATTTTCTTCCCTCAAAAGTCATGAACTCCGAGGCAGGCACATTGTCAGCAAGATTGTAGCAGCCACTTTGGGACGCTTCATTCCAGGCCATCAGGATTGCAGGAAGCATCAGGGTATGGAATACGACGTTGTCCTTGCCGATGAATTGCACAATCCTCGATTTCCCGTCCTGCCAGTAGTGCTTCCATGCCTCTGGATCGCCCTGCTGCTCCGCCCACTCTTTTGTAAAGGAGATATAGCCAAGCACCGCATCAAACCAGACATAGAGCACCTTGCCCGCAGCCTCTTCGTTTTCGAGAGGTACCTTGATCCCCCAGGCAAGATCACGGGTTATCGCCCGCTCTTTCAGTCCTTGTTTAAGCCAGGTGCGTGTATAATTCACAACGTTTGGTCGCCAAATACTATAGGGATCGTTCTCGATGTTCTCTGGAAGCATTGTCTGGAAGTCATGCCGGTTTACATAGCTCTCAAGCTCTTCCTGAAACCGACCCAGCGGAAAATACCAGTGCATGGTCTCGCGAAGTTCCGGTGTCGCATCAGAGAGTTTGCTTTTCGGGTTGATCAGTTCAAGCGGACTCAAATGGGTGCCGCACTGTTCGCACTGATCGCCGTTGGCCTCCGTATTATTGCAGATCGGACAGGTTCCGGTCACATAGCGGTCTGAAAGAAAGCGCTCCGCCTTGCGGTCAAAAAAAAGTTTTTCAGTTTTTTTTACAAAAATCCCCTTCTGTTCAATTTCAGTAAAAAACTCCTGTGCTGTTTTATGATGAACCCCTGAAGTAGTTCGGCCATAATAATCAAAAGAGATACCGCATTTCAGGAAGGCCTCATGATTCATCCTGTGATAACGATCGACAACATCCTTGGGTAAAATTCCCTCTTTCTCGGCTGTAATGGTTATAGGGACGCCGTGTTCATCAGAGCCTCCAATATGAATGACATCCTCACCCTTGAGCCTTTTATAGCGAACATAGAGATCAGCAGGAAGATAGACGCCCGCCAGGTGGCCAAGATGAACCGGGCCATTGGCATAAGGAAGTGCTGTCGTAACAAGGGTTTTTGTAAACTGAGGCATGGGGTAGAAAGAAAATACGGTTACACTGAAATCAAAATGATAGTCCGCCACAGGGTGGACTGAACGAATAGTCAAAAAAAAAGCATGGAACCTGCCATAAAGAAACAGCCTTCATGCGTTGGTACTGAACAAGGCCTCAATATAGAAAATAGAGCAACAAAATAATTCCCTGCCGAGAGAGGAAATTCATACAAAAAAAAATGACTCAACGGCTACTGCGCGTCGCTATCGTCGCCAGATTGGAGCTGGATGAAAATCTCTCATAACAGAAAAAAGCTATATTTTCAGTATATTGTTATCGCATATTCCGCAACAAATAAACACTCCTCTGCGTCACATGGAAGCGTAAAAAAAAGAGGAGTACTGATGATTCAGTTCAAAAAAAAAGAAACAGAAATGAACGCTTTTCATTGTCCAGGATGTCACAACGTCACAGGCGGGGACGAGAAGTTTTGTATGAAATGTGGTTACCCTCTCAATACTACCTGCCCTGACTGTGGCCATAGCTGGCGCTATATGTTTGTCTACGACTTTTGTCCCGAGTGCGGCAAAGTAATGCGCCCGGTTGAGAAAAACGTCCACACAAAGCAGCACAGCCGGATAATCAGTAGCGACTGAACGTTGGCTGTGCTGTCTGGCTCCAAAGCCCTTGATGGAGAACAAGGGCGTTGTGCCTATTTTTTTACAAACAGGGCATGGAACTTGTTGAGTGGGAGTCTGCGTGTCTGATCACTTTTCAGGTAACGAAGCCAGACAAGTTTTTTCTGGGCGTCAACGCTTTCAACAACCGCTGGCCCCTCGGGGGTGTTGACCTTGCTCCCTGCTACGGGAAAGGGTGACTGGGCAGGTGAGTTGGGGCGGCAGCCTTTTTCGTGTTTTGAATAACCAAGACAGCATTTCGGACGGTTACATATCCCGGTAATATTGAAAGCATGGCTTTCGTTTCCCGATATTTCGGAATATTGTGATTTTTCAGCAAAAGGGTTTGCGTGGATTTTCGGGAGCCAGCTCGAACAACAAAGAAGGCAGCCGCACGGCCCGAAGGTATTTGCCCTTCTGGCCTCTTCACGGGTTGTTATCTGCACCATCTGAATTCTGGCCTTGAACTCTCCTGCAAGGTCACGCACCAGTGTCCTGAAATCAACCCGGTGTGACGAGGTATAATAGACCGACAGTTTCTGCTGGTCCATGCGTAACTCTACATCAACCAGCTTCAAATCAAGTTCATGCTTTTTAATCTTGTTCAGGCAAACTTCCCGTATCTCCAACTGCCTCTTTTTCAGCTCAACAATGGACTGATTGTCGTTTTCGTCAGCAATCCGCAGCACCGCAGTCCACTCCTGCCCACTCTTGTCGAGCCCTTTAAGCTGAAGCTTTTTTCGGGCAATCTGACCGGTCGAATAAACAACGCCAAAATCATAACCGCCGTCAGACTCGATAATCACCTGCATACCGATAGTAAACGGAGTTCCTGTATTATTGATGAAAAACTCCCTTCTGCAACCTTGTAACTCAACCTCGCATATATCATCTGAAACACCATCAGGAAAAGCCCCGTATATTGTTTCCATCTCACTGTGCAGCAATTGTGAAAGCCGCAACCTTACTTTTGCATTATCACCCAAAAGACAACTGCATAGAACATTACTCATAACCGATCAATTTGGTATGTGGGAAACCATTTGTCTTTTCTCTTTTTACCTTTTCCGCCTTCAAGGTATGCAAATTTATCATCTTTTCACCATACCAGAAAGAGCTGAACCAAAAAGGGGGACGTTGTTGATATTGTGTATTTACTGATCATCATTTGTTGGGCAGATGAAGAAAGCTCCTGATCGCCTCAATTCGCCTGTTAACTGATGGGGTTCCCTCAACAACAATTCGTGCATCGTCAAGTGTACGATTGATAATCAGCTCCTTGAGTTCGTCAAGATGTGTCTCCGTCATTCTCTGCATGTATGCGGTAAGAGCATTCTGGCCCTGAAACTCCGTGGATGTAACCAGGAGAGGCTCCCTGAAAGACAAAAAGAGTTCCGGTTTCTGTTCGTCCAGATAGTCAATCCGGCTGACAACAGAGACAAGGTAAACCCCGGGAATCGTATCAAGAAGGCGAGAGACAATCGAAGCCGTCCCTTTAAAAAAGAAAAGGGGGCGTTTATCAACAGCCTCTATCTTTCCCTGGGGAAAAATCCACAAGGCATTCTGTCGCTCACCCTTGGCCGAAAGCAATTCAGCCGCATAATGAATCGTTTTGATCGCACTTCTCGGACGGGAACGATCAAGGGAAAATGCTCCTATACGGGTAAAAAACCGATGTTTCCGCAACTGCTGAAACTCAATAATGATATGCAGATTCTGGCAAAAAAATTCTTCGCTGCAAAGTTGCGACCAGAAGCCATCCCACCAGCATGCGTGATTTGCATAAAAAATAACCGGAGTACAGAGATTCATCTGCTGCACTCCGGGGTGCATAAAAACGCGCACCGAATTAAAATACCTCCTGAACTGCCGACGGGAATACCAGCCAAACCACAAGGTATAAAGCTTGCTGCGACGGACTTTCAGCATAGGCTGCCTATTTGAAGGCTCTCCTGATACGGTTTATCGCTTCCTCAAGTGAGGCAATTGATGCGGCATAGGAGAGGCGGAGATTTTCAGGAGCACCAAATGCATCACCCGGTACGGTTGCTACGTGATGAACCTTCAAAAGATATTCAGCAACATCGGCCGAGTCTTTCATGACAACGCCGTTGAACGTCTGGCCAAGCACACCACTGATGTCAGGAAAAATGTAAAACGCACCCTGCGGAAGAGAGGTCTTGAAACCGGGTATACTGTTGAGAGCCTCGTACATATAGTCGCGTCTCCTTTCAAATTCAGCACGGCGCTCTTCAACAATCTCCTGGTTACCCGTCAAGGCTGCGACAGCGGCTTTCTGTGCTATGGCATTGGCATTTGAGGTGGTCTGCGACTGTATTTTGTCGCAGGCATCAATAAACCATTTTGGCCCGGCAAGGTAACCGATTCTCCATCCGGTCATGGCGTAGGTTTTCGATACTCCATTGCTCACAATAACCCAATCCTTCATTTCAGGAATCCTTGCCGGAGAGAACGGGCGAAGATTGCCATAAACAATCATATCATACATTTCATCGGAAACCACAAAAATACCACGTCCCTCGACAACTTTCATCAGGGCACGTACCTCAACTTCACTGTAAACAGAGCCTGTTGGATTCGATGGGGAATTCAGGACAAGCAGCTTTGTTTTCGGAGTAATGGCGTCCTCAAGCTGGGAGGGCGTCATTTTGTATCCAGCATCCAGAGAGGTATGAACAATGACTGGTATTCCACCGGCAAGACGAACCATTTCAGGGAAACTTACCCAGTAAGGGGCAGGAACAATCACCTCATCACCCTCTTCGCAAAGAGCAAGAAACGTGTTCGCAAGGGTCTGTTTGCCCCCATTACTGACCATAATCTGGTTTTCCTGGAAATCAAGACCATTATCGCGCCGGAACTTTTCAACAATAGCCTTTTTCAGTTCACCAATACCCGAATTTGCCGTATACCGGGTAAACCCGGCATTGATTGCATCAATACCAGCCTGATTGACATGAGCAGGAGTAGGAAAATCGGGTTCACCAGCCGAAAGGCTGACAATATCATGGCCTTCGGCCTTCATTTTACCAGCAAGATTGCTGATTCGCATGGTCTGCGATTCCTGCATACTGAGCACCCTGCGGGTGAGATATTGATCTTCCGGAAGAAGTGTTTTTGACATAGATACGTGGTTTATTATGATATTTATCTGCTCTGTTCTTCACGTTTTTGATGCATCATCTCCAAAACGCAGGGATGCACAAATTTACTGACATCTCCGCCCAGCATGCCCACCTCTTTGATGATTGATGATGCAACATAGGTGTATTTGACATTTGGCATTAAAAAGACCGTGGTCACCTCTGGATAGAGCTGGCGGTTGAGGAGCGACATCTGAAATTCGTACTCAAAATCCTTGACCTGCCGCACCCCCCTGACAATGGCTCTCGCTCCTACCTGACGGGCATAATCGACAAGGAGCCCGTTGTGCAAAACGTCGACAGAAACACCGGGATAATCACAGATTACCTCCCTGGTCATAGCCTCTCTCTCTTCGGCGGTAAAAAGAGCTCGCTTCTGGGAGTTTTCAGCAATAACGACAACAACTTCCTCAAAAATATTCAGCGCCCGTTCAAGGACATCAAGATGACCGTTGGTAAAGGGATCGAACGTTCCCGGGTAAATAGCTTTCGGTTTCATCGGCTGAAAAGGTCAGTGCTGAAAAAAAGTAACTCTTGTCATGCCATAATCACGATGAAAAGAGTAGCAAGGCAAGTGCTGGAAATCAAAATGCGTGCTATGTTCGACCAGCAGGAACCCCTCCCTGGCAAGAAGAGTGCCCGCAAAAATTCGTTCAATCAAGAGATCATAATCTGGCCACGAATAGGGCGGGTCGCAAAAAAGAAGATCAAACGACCCCTCCACACGGCGAAGAAATGCCGAAACATCCATATTGACAATCTTGACGCAATCGTGAGCCGCCAACTGCGTGGTGGTTGCCTTCAGTGCTTTGAGTGCATCAACATGCTGATCAACAAAGCAGACCGACCGTGCACCACGGCTCAGCGCTTCAAAACCAAGAGAGCCGAAACCCGCAAACATATCAAGAACACTGATGCCATCAAAATCCATCCTTGCCGTAAGCGTATCAAAAAGCGACTTTTTTACCCTGCTGCTGCAAGGACGTATGGCGAGCGACGATGAGCTCCTGATTTTCCGTCCTTTGTATAAACCTGTCAGAATCTGCATGAATTCAGCTTCAGCTCAAAAAATCACCAAACAGGGTCTCTCCGAGAATGGCAAGTGCTTTAATGGCATCATCCTTTGACGGTGGTTTTCCATGCCAGTTGGACTTGTCGGGCATACTCCCCTCAAAAAAAGGAACCCCTTTTCCCATGATTGTTTTCGCAAGAATCACCGTCGGTTTCCGGCGATCACGGCACGCCTTGATCGTTTCAACCGTCGCGACAAAATCCTCGATATTGTTGCCATCACAATGAGAAACATCCCAGCCAAACGAGCGCCACTTATCGGCAAACGGCTCAATATCCATGATTGAGGTAACCTCGCCATCAATCTGCAGATTATTGTAATCGACAATACCGATAATCTTGCCAAGCCGGTAATGAGAGGCGCTCATTGCCGCTTCCCATATCTGCCCTTCCTGACACTCACCATCGCCCATAAGACAAAAAACATCACCCTGCTTGCCATCAATACGCAAACCAATCGCTGCGCCAACTGCGGCGGAGAGGCCCTGCCCGAGAGATCCCGAAGCAATTCTGATCCCGGGAAGCCTCGCCTCAGAGGTAGGATGACCCTGAAGATAGGAACTGACCTGGCGCAGGGAGTTCAGTTCACTCAGAGGAAAATAACCTGAACGGGCAAGTACACTGTACCATGCCGGAACGATATGACCATTGGAGAGGAAAACCATATCCTCATCATGAAGCATC
>SESA01000489.1_pt1 | contig 25433 bp, 22 predicted proteins | sample 3171451 | NCBI WGS metagenome assembly SESA01 (sample SAMN06051862, study PRJNA518727) | freshwater metagenome | biome: subpolar coniferous forest; feature: holomictic lake; material: water; isolation source: holomictic Lake 227, 8 m depth | place: Canada: near Kenora, Ontario | collected...
TCAAGCACGCTTGAATTCGCCGCAGCCGTTGCTTTGCAATGGTGCGCAATACGGACACGCGTGTTTGCCCAACGCGTCGCGCGATGGTGTTTAAATCCACGCCACGCATCCAACTTCGCCAAGCCAATCCCGCCTTTGACTCGTTCAAGACAATTCGGCGTTTCAACGGGGAAATAGAGCCATTTCTCTCTAGTTGCTCCAACGCGCGCCGCGCAACGGGAACGGTGGTTTTTTCCGCGCGCGCCAATTCAACCGCCGCCGCATTTAGGGTGCCACCACCAGCGGCGATCACCTTTGCGTGCGTTAATAATTTGTGCCGCGCCTGTTGTGTTGGCGCGGGACGTTTCACTTTGGTCAACAATTCTGGATGGCGCTTTTCAAACCACTCGATCACCGCGCCGGCGCAACCTATGCGGCGAGTTCTTCCAAATTGAAAGCGCATGCTGATCAAACCAAATCGCCGCCACCGTTGAATGCTGCGCACACCAACGCCAAGTTTTTTTGCCGTTTGTTCCAGCGTAAACGCGCCGCCTGGGGCAAGCGCGGAATCAATCGGCGCGCGGTCAGTGAACCGAATTGCAAGCGCCGCAAGATCATCAATCACCGCGGAGCCAACCAACGACGCGGTGGTATCGGCGCCACGCGAACGCACGCCAGTCACTTGTTCAATAAGCCATGATTCGCTGAACAGTTGATCGGGGTCAATGGAGCGCGCCAATTGTTGCGCATGCATGGCCATGCGCCGCAACACATCGACATTGGCGTACTCCACCTGCGATAAAAGATTCGAGGCCGCCTCAGTGCGAAATCGCGGGCGCCTAGCCAACGACTATCTCTGAAGAAACACGCTGAATTTGTTCAAATGCGTCAGAGCCGTCGACATGCACATGATGTGTGCTGGCGCGCAACGCAGTCAGATCAATGCGATCGACTGTCAAGCCTGGACCAAAGGCGATCAAGCCAACTTCACCAGTGGCGCCGCTTTGCAGCAACCGCTCCAAAACAAAAAATACGCTTCCACTGCTCATGTTGCCGTGGTCACGAAGAACGCCGCGCGCGGCAAGCAAACTTTCTGGCGCAAGTCCGCCACACTGTCGCGCGTTGGCTCCGCGCTCCATGGCATCCAATATCGCCGCGCCACCTGGATGAATGGCGCACTGCTTCAAGTCGCTAAGCGCGCTTGGCGCCGCAGACTCAATGTGCGCGGGGACATTTCGATCAAGCGTCATGGCGAAACCCGCGTCGGTGATCTGCCAACTCATTGCTTCAGTCGTGTTGGGTATGCGCCGCGCCTGGCGTGAACCAACAGTCAATGAAAGCGCTTGATGTTGCGCAACACTGTCTTTGGTTTTCATCAGGGAATCTTGAGCAAGTCCATGAATCATGCCTGGAGTCTTTTGCAAGCTCATTACGCTGGGAATTGGCGTATTTGAGACAATCAGCGCGGCGGCGCCGTCAGCGAACAACAAGCTGGCGACCATATTTTGCGCATCACGTTCATTGCGCAAATGCAACGAGCACAATTCCACGCACACCAGCAACACCACGGCACCTTCGTGTCGCAACGCGGCGCCGGCGGCGGCGTCCAGTCCGCAAATACCTCCAAAGCAACCCATGAATCCAATTTGCGAAGTACGCACGTTTGGCGCAAGTCCCGACTGCGCGCAAATGTCATGCAGTGGTCCAGGAGATTCAAATCCCGTGCAAGTGACAACAATCAAGTCTGTGATTTCTTGCGGCGTTCGATTGCAGCGCGCCAACGCTTGCTCAATGGCGCGCGCGGCCAGCGCTGGCGCGTGTTGCGAAAAACATTTCATGCGCTGGGCCGTTGTCAACGAAACAATTTCTTGCAGTGGCATGACCGCGGCGCGGCGCTCAATGCCGCAATTGTGAACCATGCGTTCCCATCGTTCTTGTGAAGATGATTTTAAATTCCACAATTGCGCTTGCTCGCGCCCAATATCGTGTTGCGTGCGCTCATAGAAAGGCGTTGCAAAGCCCATTGATTCAACGCGCACGTTCATCGAGTCATATTACAAGCGAGCCACGAAGCGACTCTAGGAAATGTTCGCGCCGCCTTGCATATCACATAGGCACGCGTGGGTTGCTCCAGAAACCAGGCCATTCGCAGCGTTTTTTGCTGCCTACGCGCAATGTGATCGCTATGCCACTTTGAATATGTTTGCGCCGCCGCCGCGCTCCAACCGCCGTGCTGACGCCACGCGCGCGTCAATCCATACGCGCTCTCAAATGCCCAGCGCATTCCCTCGCCGGAAAATGGTTCGGCATAACCCGCCGCGTCCCCCACCAATGCTGTCGACTCATCGGCAATGCGCGTGGGCTTCCAAGGCAACGGCCCCGCCGCGTTCCATCGACTTGGTCTGCCTTCTTTCAACGCAGCTGCAAGCAACGGCCACGACCGCGCCACTTCATTCAGCAACTCATCGGGGCGACCCAGTTTTGAATTGCGATCGATCAAGCCAGCCACATGGATTTGTTCATGCGACTCGGCGACCATTCCAAGATATCCCCCACGTACAACGCGCATTTCAATTCGCTCGCCGGACCAATTGGCAAGCGCGTTGGGCGCGCGCCAGGAACCAGCGAAGCCGTACTTGCGTCCAGGACTTGTAGGATTCCAACCGCGCGCGCGCGCAATGCCACTCCCAAGACCATCCGCGGCAATGACCAACTTTGCATCCACAACACACGTGTGCTCAGCCAGTCGAACCGCGAACTTTTGCGCATCCAACCATTTCGCAGTGGCAGGTTGCACCACGCGCACGCCAACGCGTTCGGCTTCATCTAGTAATTTTTTGTCCAGTGCCACTCGCGGCGTAATGGCACCAAAAGCCGTCAAATTCATTTCAAATCCTTGCGCTCCACTGCGCCAGGCCACCTGAGCGGTTGCGCCTGTGGACACCGATTCAACCAACTCACGCAATCCCAACTCGCTCAAAATTGTCCACGCGGCACCGGAAAGGCAATGTCCGCAACATTTGTCTCGGCCACGCGCCTGCGCGTCAACCAACATCACATTTGCGCCTTCGCGCGCCAACGCAATTGCACATGAACTTCCCGCGGGTCCGCCGCCAACCACCAGCACATCCACAGTTTGCTTATCACCCAAAGTAGAAAATAAATTGGGATGTGCTTGCGCCGAATTGTGCGCAGGACTTGGCGCGTCTGACACGACACCGTGCGTGGACTGGTTCACGCGCAACACCAAACTGCATGGCGCGCGCTTGTCCAGAAAAATTTAAGATGCTTGTGAAATTGCATTCGTCGACACCTGCGACGAGTCTAGGCTTGGAAGTTGGACAACCACCGGCTCCACAAATTTGCGCGGCACGCGCGCCGGAATTCTGCACAACAATTCGTAGGCGTGATGACCGGTCATGCTGGCCACACGCGCCGCGTGATTGGGCGCGCTGCAATCCGAGCTGATCAATTCAACCGCCGCATGATTCCAATTTGTTGCAAGCGCGTCTGGCAAATCGCTCAAGTCGACCGCGATCTGATCCATGCTGATTGCGCCAACAACGGGCGCGTTGGCCCAAGTTGAAACACCATCCACGACCATTTCGACGCGCACCATGCGCCGCTCCACGCCCAACGGGCGACGAGTCATGGGGTTCATTGGAAGCAACGGATATCCGTCGCCGTAACCCACAGGAACCAAGCCAATCCTGCTTGTTTTTTCACATTTCCAGCGGCTGCCATATCCCACCGCCGTACCCGCTGGAACCGTTCGCACTTGCACAAAAGAACTACGCCAACTGAACACGGGCCGCAACTTTTTCGCGAACTCCATGAAGTGTCCATCGCGCGTTCCTTCAAAGGCCAAACCAGTCCACGCCAAGCCAACGCGAATCATGTGGTGGTGAAATCGCGGATCACGAATGGCGGCGAAGGTGCTTGCCGAATGCACAATGCAATCCGCCGGAAGCGCCGCGGCCTTGCACCATGCCTCGAACATTTTGCGTTGTTGATCCGTGGCGGTCTCGCTGCCACCAGCGTTGGCGAAGTGCGTAAACACTCCGGCCAAGCGAAGATTTTTATCTGAGCGAATGCGCGCCGCGATTTTTGTGGCGTCCGTGGGTAAGCAACCACCGCGGCCAAGGCCCGTGTCAATTTCTAAATGCAGCGGTAACACCGCGCCAAAGTCCGCGGCACACTTGGACAGTGATTCCACTTGGTCCAAATCATGCGCGGACAAATGCAACTGACCCTTCAACCACATGCTGTGCGCAATTCCTCCGCGATCAATCTCGCGCACGGGCATGAGCGCCATCACCGGAGTGCTTGGATCGGCAACGCCAACGACTTCAGCCTCCTCAATTCCGTAGACCACCAGAAAATCCGCGCGTCCCGCCACGCGCCGCGCCAATCGCGCCGCGCCCAAGCCATAAGCGTCTGATTTCAACACCAAACCAAGACGCACTGAGGGGTCAAGAGCCGCCCGAATGACAGAAACATTATGATCAACGGCGGCAAGGTCAACGACTACTTCGCTTCGGGGGCTCATAGAGTGTCCGTTGTATCGACTTTGAAAGGGAACTACCATTAGATTCCTAAAGGATTTCATGAACTCAACAGAAACTTTCGACACCAGTAAAAAATTCTCCGACCTTGGACTTCCAGAAACCGTGCTTCGCGCCCTCTCTGAAAAAGGCTTCGAGCATCCAACCCGCATTCAAGCCTCGCTTCTTCCAGTCGCGCTGTCTGGGAAAGATTGCCTGGGTCAAGCCAAGACCGGCACTGGAAAGACCGCCGCCTTCGCGCTGCCCATGTTGTCTCGCCTTGACAAGGCCGATGCCTTCAGCGGCTTGGTGCTTGTGCCGACCCGCGAGCTTGCCATTCAAGTGGCCAAGGAATTCATGGAGTTCGCCAAATACAGCGGCCACAAAGTGGTGGCGGTGTACGGCGGCAGCAGCATCAACACGCAGACCACTCAACTGAAGTCCGGCCCCGCCATTATTGTGGGCACGCCTGGCCGCGTGATGGACATGAATCAACGCGGCATTCTGCCCTACAACAATGTCAAAGTTGCGGTGCTTGATGAAGTGGACCGCATGCTTGATATTGGTTTCCGCGAGGATATTCGCCGCATTTTGGGCAGTATGAAGCAACATCCGCAAACCGTGTTCGTGTCGGCCACCATTAGTCCAGAGATTGAGAAGTTGGCGCGCAGCTACATGCGCGACGCGGAAAAAATTGTCAGCTCCGAGAAAAGTTTAACCGTGAGCCAAGTCGATCAGAGCTACTTGCCGGTTGACTATTGGTGCAAGCGACGACTGCTGCATCATTTGCTCACGCATGAAACCGCGGAACTCACCGTGGTGTTCTGTCGCACCAAGCGCACCGTGGACGATGTCACCGAATATCTACAAAAGAAAAACATCGACGCCTTCGCCATTCACGGCGACATGTATCAGAAGGCGCGCGACAAAGTCATGGAGCGTTTGCGCGGCGGGCAACTGAGCGTGCTTGTGGCCAGCGATCTTGCGGCGCGCGGACTTGATGTGGACGACATCAGCCACGTGATCAACTACGACATTCCAGAGGACCCCGAGGTCTATGTGCATCGCATTGGCCGCACCGCGCGCGCCGGTCGCCGCGGAATTGCCTGGAGCTTTGTATGCCCAGATCAGGGCGAATTGCTTACAAATATTGAAATGCTGACCAATGTGGAAATTGTCCGCAAGGAATATCCAGACTTTGATCCAGGTCCGCCACCCGTTGAAGTGCAGGCGCGCCGCGATCAAGAAGTGAAGCGACGTGAAACCAACGATGCCACCAAGAATCGTTTTCAAGCCGTGGCTCCAACGCCAACGGTTGCCGATCCAACAAAGTTTCCTGGCGGCGTTGTGCCAACAGGTCAACCCATGAAGCGATTGGGTGGCAAAGTGAATTCTCGACGACGACATTGATGCCGCACGCCAACAAGCACAAGCACATTCGCATTCACCCCGAGGTCGCCGCGGCGCTGGACAAAGGCGCGCCGGTTGTCGCGCTTGAGACCGCGGTGCTTACGCATGGTTTGCCGCGTCACGCGGTGCCAACGCTGCGCGACATTTCAAACTTGTGGAACGAAAATGTACCCGCGCATAAAGCGCTGGCCATGGCCATGGAGCAAACCGTGCGCGATGGCGGCGCGACACCAGCGACATGCGCGGTGATTGAAGGCGAGTTGGTGATTGGTCTCACCGCGCAAGAACTTGATTCACTTGCCGCGCACACCAACCCAATGAAACTCAGTGCGCGCGATTTAGCCAGCGCGATGAACAGCGCGGCCACTGGTGGACTCACCGTGGCGGCCACGCTTTCCGCTTGTGCCGCCGCGGAAATTCGCGTGTTTGCCACCGGCGGCATTGGCGGCGTGCACCGCGAATGGAATCAATCGCTCGACATCAGCGCGGATCTTGCGGCGCTTGCGCGCGCGCGCGTGATCACCGTGTGCGCCGGCGCAAAAAGTATTTTAGATCTGCCCGCAACTTTAGAGGCGCTTGATTCGCTTGGTGTTCCAGTGATTGGAATTCAAACCAAACATTTTCCTTGCTTCTCATCGCCACCAGACGCGTCGTTGTCTCTGGCAAGTTCCGTTGAGAACGCCACCGATATTGCCGCTATCGCGCGCACACATTGGGCCCTTGCCCATCACAGCGGAGTGTTGGCCGTGCAAGCGTGCCCCGCCGCGCACGCCATTGCCCGCGATGAGTTTGAAAATTGGTACGCAGAGACAGAGGTCGCCGCGCGCACGCACAACGTGAAGGGCGCGGCCGTGACGCCGTTCTTGCTTTCACATTTAGCGCAGCTTTCTGGTGGAAAAACCTTGCGCGCCAATGTTGCATTGCTGCTTCAGAACGCCCACACCGCCGCCGCAATCTCATCTAAAATTTAACATTGCGCTTGACTTATGCCCTGTTTGGTGCTCAACTATGTCAGTCGAGATCCCTCGACGACTCGTCAAACCCAAATTGGTGATGGGACCTCAGGTGGTCCGTCGGTAATCGGTTCTTGTTTGGAACCATCCAATTTGTGACGGGAAGATTGACCTCTATGAATACGAAAAGTGGCGTTCTTGAGTTGCCCGCGGGCGGCGAAGCGCGCATCAGACAATTTGAACAGGGTCTCGCTGATAATCCCGGTGATCCCTATGTCTCCGCCGAACTGGTGGCTCAATTTTCGCTGCGCCCCGCGCAATTCATCACCGTTGAAATTGAGGAGCGCCACGCGCCCAACCGTCCCGAAGGCATCAAGCGCGTCGCGCTGAATGTGATTGATATTGAAGGCATGGATCCGCAAACCTACGCCGCGCGAAAAGCGTTCACTGAATTGACCGCGCTTGATCCGTCACCGCGTCTCACGCTGGAACATCGCGGCTGCGCGCCCGCCTGCCGCTTGATCGATTTATTTTGCCCGATTGGTTTTGGCACGCGCGGTCTTATTGTGGCGCCGCCCAAAGCCGGCAAAACAATTTTGCTGCAAAACATCGCCGCGGGCATCAAGTTCAATAATCCGCACGTGGAACTCATCGCGCTCTTAATTGATGAGCGCCCCGAGGAAGTCACCGATTTTAAACGCAATGTTCCAGCGCAAGTGCTTGCCAGCAGCAATGACGAATCCGTGGAGCGCCATACCGCGCTTGGCATTCTTGCCATTGAGCGCGCCAAGCGCATGGTGGAAGCTGGCCGCGATGTGGTGGTGCTGCTTGATTCACTCACGCGCGTGGGACGCGCCTTCAACAACAATCGTCGCTACGCCTCTGGCGGACGCACCATGAGCGGCGGTCTTGACAATCGCGCGCTTGAAGTTCCAAAACAACTTTTCGGCGCCGCGCGCAAATGCGAAGAGGGCGGCTCGCTCACCATCATCGCGACCTGCTTGGTGGACACCGGCAGCCGCGCCGATCAAGTGATCTTTGAGGAATTCAAAGGCACGGGCAACATGGAACTTATTTTGGACCGATCCATATCTGAAAAGCGCGTCTTCCCCGCCATCAATCTTGCGGCCAGTGGCACGCGCAAAGAACATCTCATGTTGTCCGATCGAGAACTCAAGACCGTCACCGCTCTGCGACGACGGCTGCTGAGTTTGCCGCCACATGTGCAAGTGGAACAATTGCTTTCGGCGCTGCAACGCTACAGCACCAATGAGCAAATGGTGGGTGGTCCGCAAACCGTCGCGAGTTGATTTCGTTACTATTCGGCACCTATGAGCGACTCTAATTTTTCCAATAATCTCCGCGCCGGTGTTTTTGTATCAACCATTGTTGCACTTGCACTCGCAGTTGGATTTGTGCTGCTCAAAGTTGATCTCTTTAGCAAATATCAAACACTGATCCTGCAATTCGACACCACTGAGGGTGTCAGCGGCCTCAGTCGCGGCAGCGAAGTGAAAGTGGGCGGACTGACCGTGGGACGAGTTACGCTGATCTCTCCAGAAATTGACAAGGATGGAAATCTTGCGGGAATTAATGTGTCCATTCAAATCATGGCCGGCATTCCCATTCGCTATTCAGCCACGGCGCCAGAGGGCACCAACGCGGAGGTGATTCGCGTTGGCAGTTTGGTGGGCAGCACTTCAATCATCAACTTCAACACGTTGGGCCAAGCACCCGCGCCAATTCTGAAGAGTGGCGATTCACTTTTGGCAACGCGCGGCAGCGGAATGTTGACCACGCTTGTGGGTCCAGCCAACGCGGTTCGCACCAACGAAATTATCAAGGGCCTTGCCGTCACCGCTGCGTGGCTGAAGACCATTCCAGAGGAATATCGCACCCGCGTGGTGCCAACGCTGCAAAATCTTTCCACCACCACCGCGAATTTCAACCAGGATTACGACGCGTGGCGCAAACCCATTGGCGACACCTTGCTGAACGCGCAAAGTTTGACGGGCAACGCGGATCAACTTTTAAAGGACAATAAAGCCAAATTCACTCAACTCATGGATAGCACCACATCCACCATGGCCGACGCCAAGATCATCGCCAGTGAATTTAGAACCAAAGGTTTGCCCGCGCTGCAAAAATTGTTGGACCAAGGCGCAGAAGCCGCGGGCGCGCTTTCAAGCAGCCTAAATGAAATCGAACAGCAACTGCCGCAACGTCTCACAGACCTGCGCGACTTCATGCTTGACGCGCGCGAGATTGCTGGTCAATTAAAATTGACCTCGATTGAAATTCGCCGCAGTCCTTGGAAATTGCTGTATCAACCAAAGCCCGGCGAAGTGGCGCACGAGAATTTGTACAACGCCACGCGCGCGTTCGCTCTGGCCACCGCGGATTTGAAAACCGCCAGCGCGTCATTGCAAGCCGTGCTTGCCCAAGACGCCAACAAGTTCAACAGCGACGAAAATTTCCGCAAGGAAGTGCGACAAGAAGTCCTGGACTCTCTGGAAAAATATGACGCCGCGCAACGCCAACTTTTCGACGTGCTTGCGGCTCCGCAATCCCAGGGCGGCGAAGGCAAGTAACGCATGGGTTCGCTTGATTCCAATCCCGCAAAGGAGCGGCTTGCCGGCTTCATCACGCTGGCTGTCATTCTGCTGTCCACACTGACACTTCTTGTGGCGACTCAAGTTGATTGGCACAGTTACACGCAATATCGCCTGGTGTTTTCACTGCTTCAAGACGCGGCAGGTATTCAACCTGGAACTCCGGTGAATGTGGGCGGCCTTGCGTACGGGAAAGTGTTGCGGGTGAAAACAGGCCCATTGCTCGATGAAACTGGAAATTTTCGTGTCAACACGCCCCCGCTATCAGCCGACACCGCAAACACGCTGGGCACGTTCGTGATATTTGAATTGGATTCCAGAATCTCCCTATGGCCCTCCGCGCAAATCTGCCGCACGGCCACCGTGCTTGGTGGAAATGTGGCCATTCAAATTTACGACAACGGTTTTGAAACCCAAACTGATCCAGTCTTTTCCAAGTCCCACACTCCAGTGATCGCCGGCGCCACGATCCGCGCGAGCAATCCGCCCTCGGGAATGTCCACCATTTTCGGCGGTCCTGTGGCCCTGAAATTAGACAAGATGTACTCGGAAATATCGCTTTTTTACGAGTGGTTCACCAATCAAGCACGTAAAGAAATCGCCTCTCAACTTCAAACCCTCAAGTCCTCCGTGGATTCGATTCGCAGCAAAGTCAAAGCCGATACCACCGAGTGGGAGCCGCGCATCGCCTCGCTGAAATCGACCTCGGCCGAAATGAGTCGTCGCTTGGGAATCTCAAACTCGGGCGAGCAAGATCCAACCAGTATTTCAGCGATCATCAACAAGGACTCGCCGCAAATTCGCGCAGACTTGGACAGTGTGCAAAGCGATTACACAGCCATTGCCGCTGAAATTAAAAATAAATTGAGCAGCCAGATGACAAAGGCGTATGAAGATTTTGAAAAACAATTCACGCGACTCAAGGCGGACATGGAATCTGTCACCGCCGCGGGCAAGAATGCCAATGACCTCTACGCCGCAAGTGTTTCCCAATTGTCGCTCAGTGGCGGGCAAATCACGCGCGCGTTTCAAGACTTGCTTGGTGGCTTGGCGCGGGCAATATTAGAAAAACCTGATGACGCCGAGTTCGCCCAGCAAGACCAACTCATGATTGCCCGCGGCTTGGCGCTGCAAGCCCAGGAAGTTCAATTGTCAGTGGAGGATTTGGAGAAACTGGCAACCCAAATGAAGACAAACTCGCCGCAAATGGCTGATGAAATCCGCCAACGCACCGCCGCAACATTGGCTGAATTAAAGAAGTCGCTTGACGCGTTCAACGCCACGTTGCAAGCCCAATATCGAAAATAATTTTGGTGAGTTCAACAAACTCGCCGCGCAAACTCCTGCGGCGTGACGAACTCGCGACGCTTTGATGCGCGCACAAAAATTCAGCGGCGTGATGCAGCGCGTTTCGCACGTGCGCTACACGCTTCCAGCGATTGGAAGCGATTCACAATTGGCTTAACTTGCGCTTGCCGCGGCTTCAATACTTGCTGGAGAATTCTTCTCCTCGCGCAGACGCTCAATGCGCGCGCCCAGCGAGTTCAATGTTTTCTCCATCTGGTAATAGCCGCGATCCAAGTGATACACGCGCGTGACCAATGTTTCACCTTCGGCGGCCAAACCAGCCAACACCAAACTCGCGCTCGCGCGCAAATCGCTGGCCATGACTGGCGCGCCAACCAACTTGGATCCACCCGTAATGATCACGGTTGGTCCTTGGCGATTCAAGTGCGCGCCCATGCGCGACAACTCCGCCACATGCAGGAAGCGCTCCAAATAAATCTTCTCGGTGATCACGCTATTGCCTTGCGCCAAACATAAAAGCGCCATCAATTGCGCCTGCAAATCCGTTGGAAATCCCGGATGCGGCTGCGTGGTGATCGTGGCTGGTTTCAGGTTGCGCTCACTGGTCACGCGCACCGAGCACCGCCTGGAATCCTTGTCATCCAAGCGCTCCACATGCACGCCGATTTCACGGAACACATCAAGCGTTGCAAGCAGCGAATCGTAGGGAAAATCATCCAAAATAATGTCGCCGTTGGTCATGGCCGCGGCCACCGCGTACGTGCCGGCCACAATGCGATCGGGCATCACGTTGTATTCGGTGCCGCTTAATTCCTCCACGCCATCAATGATCAAGCGCGGACTGCCGGCGCCATGAATCTTGGCGCCCATTTTGTTCAGCATGTCGGCCACTTCCACCACTTCAGGCTCGCATGCGGCGCACTCAATAATGGTGCGGCCCTTGGCCAACGTGGCGGCGCTCATAATGTTTGAAGTTCCAAGCACGGTGCTGCCGTTTGGTCCACCCAGGAAAACCGTGTTGCCTTTCAATCGATCCGCAGTGGCGATGATGTCGCCATTGCGAAGTTCAATTTTGGCGCCCAGCGCTTCCAAGCCTTTCAAATGCAAATCAACTGGTCGATGTCCAAAGCTGCAACCGCCAGGCATGCTCACCACGGCTTTGCGCCGACGCGCAACCATTGGCCCCAACACGCAAATGCTGGCGCGCATGGTGCGCACAATGTCGTAACGCGCGTGCACGCAATTCTGATCCATGCTGGTCAGCGACAAGGCGTCGCCGGTGCGCTTGCTTTGCACCCCCAACTCGCGCAGCAGCGCGTTCATATTTTCAATGTCGGCCAAGGGCTTCACGTTTTTCAGCTTCAACTCGCCATCGGTCAGCAATGACGCCGCCATGAGCGGAAGCGCCGCGTTTTTTGATCCCTCAACCGTCACGCGACCCGCGAGCCGCCGACCACCTTGAATGCGAAAATAATCCATAGTTGAGATCCTTTGAAAAGAATTCGTGGCGAAAAAAGTGAGCCTTTCTCAATCGACCAAGCGAGTGCCCGAGCAACAATTTCCGCCCGACATGCCTACGATACCGCCGTGAGCACAACTCTTGAAATCGTGGGTGAACCAACCCTGCCCGAAGTGAAGATGCATTTGGTGGCGCCAAACGCGCCGGCCACCGCGCGCGTGACGGCCAATGAATTATGCATCAAAGGCCGATCGAGCAGCTATGTTCGCCATGTCTCCATTGACCTTTCGGGCACGCCCATGGCGGGGCAATTTCGTGCCGGCCAAAGCTTTGGCGTTGTGCCTCCGGGCAACGACTATCAAGGTCGCCCAAATAAAGTCCGTCTGTATTCCATTGCCAGTCCCACGTGGGGCGAGGACGGACACGGTCAGATTTTTGCCACCACTCCAAAGCGTCTCATTAGCGAGGAAATGATCACCAAGCCCGGAGAAACCCAGGCGCATCCGCAACTTATTCTTGGCGTGTGCAGCAATTATCTGTGCGATCTCAAACCGGGCGATGACGTTCAGGTGACTGGTCCATCTGGCAAGCGATTTCTTTTGCCCACCGATCCTTCCAAACACGATTATCTTTTCTTGGCCACTGGTACGGGCATTGCGCCTTTCCGCGGCATGCTGCAAGAATTGCTCGCGGGTCCGCCTGCGGGAAGTCCGTGGCAGAAATCATGGACGCGCTGCGGCAGCCGTATTGAATTGCTCATGGGCGCGCCGTACAACACCGATCTTTTGTATGACCAAGAAATTCAGGACCTTGCCAAGGCCCACAACAATTTCAAGTATCACCCAGTCATTAGCCGCGAGCGCCGCGTTGATGGTGGCAAGGGCGAATACGTGCATCAATATCTGGAGCGCCAACTTGACGCGTTCAAAGACATGTTGCAGAACCCGCGCACGTTGATTTATGTTTGCGGACTTGCGGGCATGCAAATTGGATTGTTTCGGCTGCTTGCCGCCAAGGGTTTGGCCGCCAATTATCTCACAATTGATGAGACCATTCGCGACATTCCAGCTGAGAAATGGACCGATGAGGAAATCAAGCGGCGCGTTCGCCACACGCATCGCTGCATGATTGAAGTCTATTAATCGCGCTCCCGCTTTGATTGCGTGAATCGGATTCAACATCCGATTTATGATTCGCATGTATCAAGCCCAAATTCTGAGATGGTTGTTGATTTGTATTTATAAATCAACAATCTTGTGGAAATTTGGAAGTCCCACGAACGATCCGCCCAAAAGCATTACTACACTGCAAGCATGGAAGACACGCCTGAATTTGAATTCAGCGCCGAGCAGCTTGTGGAGCAGGCTCGCGATTTTTTTCGCAAGGGTCGCCTTGGCGAGGCCGAGGCCTGTCTTCGCAAAGCCATTGAGTTGGAGCCAGAGCGCAGCGCGTGGCGTCTGAATCTTGGCGTGACGTTGCAAGCGGCCGGTCGCGGCGAAGAAGCTTTGCAATGTTTTGAAATGGCTTGTCAATGCGCACCAAAGCATGCGGAGCCGCGCTTGGCCGCGGCCATGGCGGCGGCGGCGCTTGGGCGTTGGCCGGTGGCGTTGAAGTGGGCCGAGCAAGCCACGCTGTTTGATCCTTCGCTTGATGCTGGCTGGGGCTGCCGAGTTGAAAGTTTGCGCAGGCTTGGTCGTCGCGACGACGCCATGGTGGCATTTTATTTGGCGCAGCAAAATCTAGAAACCATGCCCGCAACATTGCAGGCCGTGGCTGAAGTGTTGGTTGAGGAAACCAAAGTTGATCGCGCCATGTGGTGTTTGCGCGAGGCCATTCGTCTTGAACCAAATCTGCCGCGCGCGCGCACCAGGCTTGCGCAGTTGCTTGGCGATGGCGGCCATGCGCACCGCGCCATTGAATTGCTCACGGAAGAATTGCGTTTGCGTCCTGGTGATGTCAGCACGCTTTTGGCTTTTGGCGATGTGCTGCTGCGTCAACGACGCAATCCAGAGGCCGCGGAAAAATTCCGCCGCGCCATTGAAATTGATCCCGCCAACGCCGCCGCACGATTTCGTCTTGGCGTGTTGGCAGTCAACACCCGCCGCTTTGATGAGGCCTGCACCGAACTTGAAATGGCCATGCGTCTTGATCCGTCCAATCCATTACCGCGGCTTGAATTGGCGCGGGCGCGGCTGGAAAATGGCGAAATTGCGGAGGCCGCGCGCTTGCTGGAAGTTCATGCGCAGCAATGTCCGCCCGAAACCAATCCACGTTTAGACAATATTGAATTCGCCGTGAACTTGTCCGCGCTCATGCTTGCGGCGCAGCGCCCCGCTCTTGCGGCACGCGCGCTTACGGCCGCCATGCGATTTGACCGCGTTCAAAATGCCGCGCTGCCTTGGCAAAAATTGGCGCTGGCGCACTATCGCAACAATAATTTGGAGCTGGGCAATGAGGCCAGTGAAAAACTTCTAAAAATTGAATCAGGAAATATGTGCGCGCTACACAACTTGGCGCTTGCGTGCCTTTCGCAAGGCGAAATTTCCAAAGCCATGTCGTGGATTCGCTTGGGCTTGGCCGCCAAACCAAACGATGCTTCATTTCGCCGCCTTCGATGGCGCGCGCGCATTTTGCGCTACCCGTTGCTATCGCGACTGGTTCGATCAACACCGAAACCCGCTTAAACTGAATTACGGGGAATCGCCCGACATTCTTTGTGCGACAACTTCGTGCAACTCAGCGCTTCTTCCAGCGCGCATCAGGTGGTCGCAAGTTCGCGCACGCCAATGAACAACCAACCCCGCATTTTCACGCGGAGCGCGTCCAATGGAAATGGCAATTAGGCAGTGGCGTTTGTGAACGGAAGAATGGCCATATGTCGCGCGCGCTTGATGGCTTGCGTGATCTGCTTTTGTTCCTTGGCGGAAAGACCAAGTCGTTTGCGACTTTGGATCTTGCCGTTGTTGGTCATCAGCCGGCGAAGTTCTTCGGCGTTCTTGTAATCAATGGGGCCCTTGATCGTAGCTCGACGAGGTTCCTGTCCCATTCCAAACTGTCCACTTGAATACTGACTCATAGTTATTGCGTCCTGGATCTCAAATTGCGAGAGCCCCCGACGATCGGGAGCGACGAGCCGAACAGTGTAATCAAACTCCCGTCTATTTGTGGGCGGGGAGCGCATAAAGTGATCAATTTTTTCCCAGCCAATTTGCCCTTCTTTGATGGGAAATGCAAAGATATTTTACAAATGCGCTGTGAGAAGCATTTCAATTTGCCATTGGCGCGCGGGGAATTTGGCAAGAATAAGCCGTCCCGTGCTCGGCGCGCACATTCAGCGTTGCGCGCGGACGAGTCTTGGCGATGGTTACGCCTTGGAGCTCTGCATATCTTTGCGCAATTGCGCCGTGGCCACGCGCACTTGGTCAACGTTCACGCCGGTGGCAAGCCCCAACCGTGCCGCAAGCTCAAGCATGTCTTCCGTGGCAACATTGCCAGGCGAACCTGGCGCATATGGACAGCCACCCAGACCGCCCGCGCTGGAATCAAAACTGACAACGCCAAGCGCGATCGCGCGCTCGGCCACCGCGATCGCGCGACCAGAGGTGTTGTGCAAATGCAGCGTCATGTCTTTTGGCTCCGCGACGGATTGCAATCCGTTCAACAATCGATCCATGTCGTCAGGAACCGCCGCGCCAATGGTGTCGCCTAAATCTAATTCCGTCACGCCCATTTCTAAAAGTCGCGCGCACACTTCGCGCACTTGCGCCACGTTCATAATTCCGTCGTATGGACATTTCACAACACAACTCACATAGCCGCGCACCGGCAATGCAGCGGCGCGCGCGCGCGACACAACAGGACGCAACTTGTCCAAGCACTCTTGTATGGTTGCGTTCACATTGCGCTGACTAAAACTTTCACTAGCGCTCACAAACACGGAAATCTTTTCAGCGCCTGCGGCAAGCGCGCCATCCAACCCGCGCTCATTTGGGACCAGCACCGAGTACACGGTTCCCGCAGAGCGGGTAATGCCAGCCATCACTTGCGCGGCATCGGCCAGTTGCGCAATGCGGTCGGCGCGCACAAAGCTGGTCACTTCAATTTCAGGGAAATTCGCCTTGGAAAGCGCGTTTATAAAAGCAATCTTGGCGGCGCTGGATACGGGCGTGGCCTCGTTCTGCAGCCCATCGCGTGGACCAACTTCAGTGATGCGGATAACGCGCTGAACGTTCACGCGCCATCTCCTGGCGGATTCTTGCGCTCTTCACGCAAGATATGTCGAAGGCCAAAGAAAGCCGCCACCGCAACAATAATGGTGAGCACGGTCGCGGCCGCGAACAAAATAAATTCGGGTTCAACGCTCATGACGAAGCCTCCAAACACATTTCGAGTTGTGTTTGAAAGCAGGCACAAACCACGTGTGAAACTTGCGCAGTTCCATTCATAATTTCACCTTCAATACAAATGTTACTTGCGTTCGCGGTTCGCATTGAAAAATTTCACCAGCCCCAAAATTGACATTCATGATTTTCTCCCCAACCAAATCGGCCGCGATTTGACGCTGCAAAAAACACATCGCGTAGCTTGCACAATTTCACTCATACTTTTGACTCCGGCAAAAACGAAAGCGTTTCTTGAATCGTGGCGCGCGTCAATTCGCCTTCTGCCGCAATCACCACTTCGCCAGCCACCGCGGCGGAAGCGTTCTTGATCATTCCAAATGCAATGCCCGCCGAGCCAAGCATGGGCGCGGGCGTGCTGCTGGTGACGGCGCCAATGCAATCGCCAAAACTTCCGGCGCCATCTTGGCTGGGCGCAAAAATTTGCGCGCCTGAAACCGGAATGGCCTCGCCTTGCACCCGTAGCGCGCGCAGGATTTGCTTTGGCTTGCCCAAACTTTCCATGCGCGCCACAACCTCCTGACCCAAGTAGCAACCCTTTTTAAAGCTCACCCGCCGCGCCAACACGCCAGTTTCGTGGGGCAAATTCGCCTTGCCAAAATCAACTAAAAACAGCGGAGTTCCGCCTTCAATTCGCGCGGCGTTGAAGGCGCTCCAACCCACCGGACGGACAACAAAGTCGCCGCGCAAACCATGATCAAGCATGTGCCTCCAAATCGCGGCAACGTCAGCCGTTGCGCAAAAAACTTCCACGCCCACTTCGCCAGTTTGATCGCGGCGAGCGCACCACACGTCATGCCCCGCGATAACGCCACTGACCACGCGCAAATTTGTGCGCAGCGCATCAACTTGAATTCCCAGCTCCGCCAACATTCGCAGCGTGGCCGAGCCATGCAATGAAAGCCGTGCGCATTCATCCGACGCGTCGCGAATAGAAACATCCTCATCAAATACAAATGCTTGCAATTGTTGCGCAACATCTTTGGCGACAAATCGATCCAAATCAATGCGCATGCAATCGGTGAATTCACACAGACACATATCGGCCTCTATGCGACCCTTGCGATTCAGCCAAAAACTTTCGCATGCATCGCCTGTCACCATTTTGGAAATATCTTGCGTCACCATGCGCTGCAGAAACGCGATGCGTTGTGCGCCGCGAACCTCGACAACTCCGCGCTGGCTGGAATCCATCACGCCAACACCGCGGCGAATGGCCGCGTACTCCGCCGCAGCCGCGCCAATGTCCGCGGCAATCTCCACGCACAACTCCTCCTCGGATGGCCCGTATGGAATCCACATCACCTCGCTCTTGGCGGGTTGCGTTTCATGCGCCGCGTCCCTATCCGCCGCTCGCACCAACTCCACGCGCCGATTTGATTCGGCGCGGGCGAAAGATTCCAATTCATCATGTAGGGCTGATCGTCGCATTGTGCCTGTAATACTAGGAGTTTTTGGCGCTTTCACTTTGCCATGGAACATGCGGCGCAACGTCTCAAAGCGCGCATATTTCAAAATCTTGCGCGGCGGAGATTTTGCTCAATTTGGTTTCAAATCCGCAAGCACCAACTCCGCCACACGATCGGCCGCGTCGCGCTTTGGCATGCCCGCAAGCGCGCCGCGCATGGCCTCACGCGCGACGCCATCAAACATAAATTTCTCCAACACAATTCCAATTGACTGCATGTTGAAATCACGATCAAGTCGATCCAGCGCCAACGCCGCGGCGCCCGCGTTCACAAGCGGCTGCGCGTTCGCCTTCTGATGCAAATCTTTGTGATACGGATACGGCACAAAGATCGCGGGGACATTGTTCATCTCCACTTCGGCAACACTGTTTGCGCCAGCGCGTGTCAACGCCAAATCCGCCGCGCCCCAAGCCAATCCCATTTCATGAACAAATGGAATCACAACCGCCTTCACGCCAAGGCGCGCGTATTCACCGCGCATGCGCGCGGCGTCGCTTTCGCCACCACCGGCCAAATGCAAAATTTGCCAATTCAAAAGCAAGTCCTTGTGGCGCGCCGCAAAGTGCGGAACAAATTGATTCAAACTTGTCGCGCCTTGCGAAGCGCCCGTGACCAACAGCGTGAAACGCGCGGGCTGCAACCCAAGCCGCGCCCGGCATGTCGCCGCATCGGCAGGCGCAACCGCGCTGCGACGCACCGGAAATCCCAAGACATTTCCATCCCAACGCGCCAAGCCCGTGGCCGCCACGGCACTTAACACATGCGTTGCCCGCGACTGCACAAAGCGATTGGCGCGCCCCGGCGTTGCGTCCAAATTCAGCAAAGTGATGGGTATTTCAAGCTTTTTTGCGGCCACCACCACGGGGCCCGTCACAAATCCACCCAAGCTGACAATGTGGCGAATGTTCCGCTCGCGCATGACCTGCGTGGCGCGACGCTTGGCCGCCAAAAAATTCAGCGCAAACTTCAACGCATGTTTCAATGACGGTGGCGACGCTGGCATTGGCTCCGCAATGGCTCCAGCTTGGCGCAACATGTCGGCGTCAATGGCGCGCGTGCTGCACAAGAACACACTCTGAATATTCGGCGCGCGCTTGGCAAGCCGCTCCGCAATGGCAATGCCTGGACTGATATGTCCGCCCGACCCGCCGCCCGCAAAACCAACAGCGCCATCATGCACGCCTTCAAGAGCCATGGACAACTCCCCTATCAAGTCGCGCATGATCTTGTGTATTCATTTTATGTTGCACTGCTTGATTCAAATCTTTCAACGCAATCACAGTCATGCGCGCGCCTAATGTGTGGCCACAGGCATTGCGCTCGCTAGCGCACTTGGCTCGCTATTAGAATTATTTTCACTGCTCGCGCCCGACCCCGCCACAGTTGGTTCTAGATTTTCCACAAGCGTGCCCGCGCTGGCCAACATTCTGCGGCGCCTATCGGATGCCCCCGCAATGCTTGCCACCATTCCCAAACTAAACGCTGTCAAAATCCATCCAGTGCCGCCGCGCGAAATCAACGGTAGCGCAATTCCTTTGGTTGGCGCCAAGCCCGTCACCACGGCCGCGTTAATCAAAGCCTGCATGGTCACGGTCAGCGTGAAGCCCATTGCGATCAACGATTCAAAATTGGTCACCAACGAAATCACCTTCGTTTTGCCGTCATTTTCCTTCACTTTTGCGGTGCCCGTGGCAATGGCCAAGCCAGTGATTCCCAACATGACAAAGATGGCAAGCACGCCAATGGCTCCGCCAATTCCCAACTCCTCACACACAATGGCGTAAATAAAATCCGTCGTCGCTTCCGGCAAGTAGCCAAATTTCTGCACGCCATTTCCAAGGCCGCGTCCAGGCAAGCCGCCACCTGTAATAGCCGCCATACTTTGAATGATGTGATAGCCCTTGCCCTGCGCATCGGCGAATGGATCCATGTACGCAAGAATTCGATTCACTCGATATGGACTTGTAATGATGAGCGCGCCAACCGCCGCGCACGCCGCGGGCAGAAGCAACAACGCGTGCCAGAATCGCGCGCCCGCCGCGATCAACATGGCGATGGCCACAACTTCAATCAACACCGCGGTTCCTAAATCTTGCAGCGCAACCAAACCTGCGAACGCGCTCACAAATAAAAGCGGCGGAATAAATCCCTTCCAGAAAAAACCAAGTCCGCCCGCGCGCCGGCAACAATGCCACGCGATCACCATGGGCATGCCCCACTTCACAAGTTCACTTGGTTGCAAGCCAATCGGACCAATCGTAATCCACCTGCGTGCGCCGTTGACTTCGCGGCCAATGCCTGGCACATGCACCAAGACCAATCCCAGAAACATGACCAAGACGATCCATGGAATTGGACTTGAAAGTCCGCGCAACGAAAACAAGCGCTCAACCGGCACGCGCGTTCCCAACCACAGCGCCGCCGCCGCGGCAAGTGCGAACCACGTGTTGCGCCCCAACAGTAAATCGTTCAATGTCACGCCCACACCATTGGTGGAGGTCAGCGAAGCGGAGTTCACCATGACGGTTCCGGTGACTAATAAAGCCACCACGAAAAATAAAAGTCCTTGTCCAGCGCGCATGTTCCTTCATCGGCAAACCGTGGCGCCGCACTAGACTGCATCCATGTCCGCCACGACGGTTTATTTAGAAACTTTTGGTTGCCAAATGAATGAGCTCGACTCCGAGTTGGTTCGTGGCCAACTCAACACCTTGGGTTACACATTTTCCGACAACCCCGATGCCGCCCAGATTGTGCTGTTTAACACGTGTTCCGTGCGGGAACATGCGGAAAGCAAGGTGTATTCGCGTATTGGCATTGTGAGCAGGCGCAAGTTGGCGGGCGAAAATATTCTGCTGGGAGTGTTGGGTTGCATGGCGGAACGCGATGGTTTGGCTCTGCTGCAGCGATATCCGCAGGTCGACATCATGTGCGGGCCAGGCGAGTTGGACAAATTGCCCGCCCTGATTGATGCCGCCCGCCGCTCCGATACCGCCACGGCCGCTGATCGCACCGCCCTTGCCGGCAATCGCACGCGCCGTAGCGCCGCCCTGAGCGCCGTGCAGGACGACCTTGAAAACCTGGATCTTTCGCGCGCCTTTGACCCCGTTGTCGCCGGCCGCAACTCCTTCGCCGCGCAAGTTCGCATTACTCGCGGCTGCAATAAATTCTGCACGTATTGCGTGGTTCCAAACACGCGCGGCGCCGAGGTTCATCGACCGCCCGACCACATTATTGATGAGTGCCGCAAACTTGCCGACGCCGGTGCGCTTGAAATCACACTGCTTGGACAAACTGTGAATCACTATCGCTACGAGCACGGCGCGGCTGTCACTATCAGTGGCCGTGAGGCGCCGCAAATTGGTCCTGGACTTGCCGCCTTTCGCGCCGCCATTCCTGTTGGCAAGCGCGTGACCACTTTCGCGCAACTTCTGCGGCGCATTCACGATGAAGTTCCCGCCATTGCGCGCTTGCGATTTGTCACCAGTTACCCGCGCGATTTCGGCCGCGACATTCTAGAAACCATGCGTGATTGCCCTCGTATTTGCCGATATTTGCATGCGCCGGCGCAAAGCGGCTCCGACCGAATTCTGAAACTCATGAACCGCGGCTACACCCGCGGCGAGTACGAAGCCTTCGCGGCGGAGGCTTTGGAAATTCTCCCCGACGCCACAATTGCCGGCGATTTCATTGTGGGCTTCCCCACTGAAACCGACGAAGACTTTGAAGCCTCGTGCGACATGGTGCGCAAACTTCCCTTCAAAAACAATTTCATCTTCAAGTATTCGCCGCGCCCTGGCACCGTTGCCATTGACCGCTTCAAGGACGACATTTCAAACGAGGTGAAAAAGTTTCGCAACAATGTGCTGCTGAATTTGCAAACTCAAACCAGCGCGCGCGTGCATGCCGCATGGGTTGGTCGCACAGTGGATGTGCTGATTGAGGAAGTCTGCACGCAACGCGACGCGCAACCTGCCATTGGTGGGGTTGAACTGCGCTGGGAAACCAAAGCCGCCAAGACGGGGCAGCCCGCGCCAACCACACTGCGCGGACGAACTGGCGGCGACCTGATTGTCAGCATGGACACCCCGCAAGGCGCCAATCCAAGTGATTTTGTCGGGCAAATCATGCCGGTTCTATTGCAGCGCAGTTCCGCGCTGTTGCTGCACGGGGCGTTCACCACGGGGCTTGTTGTGCCACAATCGCGCTCAATTTCGGCTGCCCAATTGTAATTGGCGGGCCAAATTGTCCACCGAACTCGGTGGCAATGTCCGCAAACATGGCTGGCCTTGACAAGTGGTCAAATCCATAAAAAACACATATTGAAGCCTAAAAACTGTCATTTTGTATATGAAATCACTGGCCCACCTCAAAGACTTGTGGACTCAATCGAAAAAACTTTAAAAAATTCAAAGATGTTCGCTTGCATTGGAACCGTTGAATTGGACTCTGCGGAAGATCACACGGCAGGGATCTGGTTCAGAAACGTGTTGTTTCAGAATCAAAAGGAAAAGGACCTCTGCTTATAATTTGTTCCTCTATGAAGAAGAGGGAAGGAAAAGAAATGAAGAATTCGTATTTCACTTTTGCTGGAGCTACTTTGGCGGCTGCAACTGCTTTGAACATGGCTGGCGTAGCCAATGCTTCGGTGGCTGGCATGCAAGGCCTGTATGCAAAAAATTACTTGTTGGCTGCGGACGGTACTGCTGCGACTGGCGGTAATGCGTTTTACAGCGTGATGGATGTTTATGTGAAATATAATTCCGCGGTTGGAGTTGGCTCTGCTGGCGAACGCATTGTGAGTTTCTTTGGTCAAGCCACCACCGATTCTTCAACCTACGGCGTAAATAAAAGTACAAAGTTTGAAAACAGCGCCAATCTTGCCTTTCAACACAGCAACGGAAGTTGGTTGCCAGGCGCAAGTGCCAATGGTGGAGCGGGCAACAACACGTGGGATTCATTTGTGGGGATTGGTGGACGCACTCAAGGCGTTGGAAATACAGGCAATATCACTGCGGACACCTACTTCCTCAATCCAAATACATCCGCCGCAATGGTGGGTGGATCTAGCGGTGCAACGTATGTTGGCGCAGGTTGGTATCAATCCGCCCCAACAGAAGCTGCGTATGAAACCAATGCCAGCGCTTTTGCTGACCACAACATCTTTATTGGTCGTTGGTCTTTGAAAGTAAGCGACATTTTAGGAAGCGCCACACCAGTTAAAATGACCGTGTGGGGCGACACCACTGGCAAGTCAACTGCGCAAACTGGTGGAACAACCATGTACACCGTTGCCAGCGTGAACTTAAAGAGCGATGCTCAAACTGCGTACACCACAAGTGGAAAGGTTTGGACATTTAATTCCACCTTTGATGGTGTGGATGCAGGTCAAGAAGCTTGGACATTTGCTACTGGCGCCGCAGTTCCAGCCCCAGGCGTAGCCGCTTTGATCGGTGTCGCTGGTGCATTCTTCGGCAAGCGTCGTCGCTCTTAATTCAGCAATTAACAGAGTCTCTTTTCTACACTCTTCAGTCCTGCGCATTCTAAATCGATGCGCAGGACTTTCTTTTTGCACTGTATTTTGTGGCAATCACGCGCACATTGAAACAATCAAACACAACTACTTTCAAGCGCCCCTGGGAACCGTTGCCTATACAGTCCTACTATTGCAATTGGCTAAAAAACACTCGCTTGCCCGCCGTATAAAGTCAGCACTCCGTGACCCAATTCAATAGCACCCCAACCAATAAGCCCGCTCCGCAACCCACTCCTCAGGAAAAGCCAACACGCCTCTCGCTTGCGTTCATTGCGTTTGTGTTTTCCATCTTGTCGCCAGTGCCCTGCTGCCCATTTGTTGGTTTCATTTCCACGCCACTTTCAATACTGGCGCTTTGGAAACTGCGCGACAGCAAGGATGGGCGCTCGCGCCAACTTGCCCGAGCCGCCATGGCTTTAAGTTTGGTGGGACTGGTTGTACAAGCCGTCACCTATGAAACGCTCAGCGATTGGGTTCTAAAAGATCTTGGTCGCAATATGAACTCAAGCATGCAAGCGGCGTTCGCCAACGACTATCCAAAGTGCGTCGTTGCGGTGACTCCAAATCCGCTGGCGCCTATTGCGCGCCCCGCGCCAACGGCGGAGCAATTGCAAGTGTTTTCAAACTTGGCCAAGCAGCGCTACGGTGAACTTCGGGATATCTCCATCATCAGTCAAGTGGGCGATGGCGGCATGTTCAATGTGGCCATGACCGCCGCAATTACTTTGAGATTTACCAAACGTGAAACCACTGGAAGCGCCGTGTTTCAATTGGTTCCCCAAAGCGATAGTTGGATTCCAGCGACTCGCCTCATTGAACTGACCGTGGATGATTCCACCTTGGGAGATGTAGTGCTAGCGCCAACACCAGAAACAATTCATAAGCATGAATGAAATTTCAAATCCACAATTCAACACCAACAGGCCTACGCCTACGCCCAGCGATGAATTCTCAATGCCCGCGCGTTCATGGAACCGCACGGCGGTTCTTGCCGCAATGTTTTGCATTCCGTTTTTTTGTCCGCCCATGACGCTTGTGGGCGTGGGCACGGGCGCAATAGCGTTGCGCAGTTTGCGCAAAAATAAAGACACCAAAGGCGCGTGGTTGGCGTGGTCGGCTATTTCCGTTGGCGTGGTGGCGACCATTCTTTCGACATGGCTGTTTTGGATTTCCGGTCTTCGCACCATTGTGCTTGGACCAACCGTGGCTCTTACTCCGCTTTTTGCCAGCGACCCGCAGGGCATGAAACAAGAATGGGCCGGACCCGCCACCGAACTCACGCAAGAGCAACTCGCCGCGTTCACTTTACAAGTCACCAGCCGTTATGGAAATTTTGTGTCGGCGCAGGTCAGCGATAAACGCCCCACCCCGCTGGAACAATCATGGAAGCGATCCATGGTTGTCATTCCAATCACCATCCGGTTCGCTTCGGGCGCGCTTGAAGCCGACCTTGGTCTTGAACGTTTCAACGAAAAGACAGGCAAAAGCAGCATGGTTTGGCGGTCTTTGCGCATCATTGATCCAACTCAAGGCAATATGGTTTTTCCCGATGGCGAACCCGCGCCGCCCGAATTGCCGGCGCTTGACAGCGGAAAACCCACCAGCATTCTGAAACCTCAAGCGTCCAACGCCCTGCCACAAACTCGCTAATTCATTTGTGGATTTTGACACAGCCACGCTATTTTTAATTTCCATACGCCGCGCGAACACGCGCATGGTCAACGGAATTTCATACAACCACACATTCCAATTGCGACATTTAT
>SESA01000490.1_pt1 | contig 25399 bp, 17 predicted proteins | sample 3171451 | NCBI WGS metagenome assembly SESA01 (sample SAMN06051862, study PRJNA518727) | freshwater metagenome | biome: subpolar coniferous forest; feature: holomictic lake; material: water; isolation source: holomictic Lake 227, 8 m depth | place: Canada: near Kenora, Ontario | collected...
GATTGTAAATATTTTAACTTAAAATCTAACATTGGGTGAGCATGGAAAAAAAATCTACATTTGCTTTAACCTCCTTTCTGTTTGTTGTTGATTAATGACGTCGCAATCATTTTCGCATCAAATTGCAAAGGGGGTTTTCTTTTCCCCAAGAGTAATCTCCTAAAATTTCGTTTTTTTACAATATACCCTGAATAATAGAACACAATAATACAAATTATATTATTATAAAATCAACGAAATATTGCACTAATACATTGATTATCAATTCCGATTATCGGAATATAAGATTCCGAAAATCGGAATTTTTACAACTCTAAAACATATAGATGATTAATATTCATATTGTTAAATAAATTTTCTGGCTGGCAGTGTGCACGCCAGGGTGTTCTCAAAGTGGGAAGTCATAGCGTATATATCCTACATTTGGGGAAATAATTCTGTACCAACCCCAAGCCTTTGAACAATACCGGATCGTATCGCATGATTCGGGTGTGTTGGATCAGGTAGGGTCCCTCATCCGCAGTCATTTGCAGAAATTAATTATCTTTACATTGAAAAAGATCATATAGTTTACAGGCTCTGAAAAGACTTTTCGTATGAAAAAATATGCTGTTTTCTTTCTTGCTGTTTTTGCCATGGGAAGGATCGTGGCCCAGGATGCTGCTGATCTGTTAACAAAATCCCGTACTAAATGCCTTGAAATGAACAAGGTGTATTATGAAATGACACAAAGATTCAAACCGATGACAGATCGGGATACTCTGATTACGACCAGCAAATGCTGGTTGAAACAAGTCAAAGATGATCCATTTTTCGGATGTTTCTTCCACTATCAATACAGTTTAAATGGCCAGGGAAACGGTGTGTGCATCTATACAGGTGAAGAACTTCTTTCGACCTTTCCGCAAGACAGCTCGGCCCAGCTTATTCCTGTTAAGCAGTATCCGGATGAGGTTAAGGGCAGAGCACATAATCATTTATTCAGGATGTACCAGCCGTTTCGTGACAAGGCCTGTTTCCCCTGTTTTAACGTGGACGGATCTCTGAAAAAGGAATATACCATCCACCTGTCAGTTGAAGAGAATATAGAAAATGTTCCCTGCTATCATATCTCGATGATCCAGGATCCTAAATCATTCGACCACAATTTCATTGTGACCCTGAAAAATGATTATGAGTATTGGATCAGCAAGGAAAGCCTGCTGCCTGTGAAATATAATTATTACTTCAGGGGCATACTCAACCACGACACTGCAGATCAGTTCATCAGTTATACGGTAAAAAAGGTCCGGACCGGTGATCGGGATGTGGAAAAGAAGGTTCTGCTCACCAGCCTCCCCTCTTATTTCAGAATAAAGACCTATGAACCTGAGAAAACTATTCCCCTTCTGGCAAAAGGCAGCTTAGCCCCTGATTGGAAGCTCGTTTCCCTTAAAGGCGATACGGTTTCGCTCAAGCAACTGAGGGGCAAAGTCGTTCTGCTGGATTTCTTTTATAAATCATGCTATCCTTGCCGTCTGGCTATCCCTCATCTGCAGAAACTCCATAAAAAATACAGTGAACTGGATGTGGTTGTCATCGGCATTGATGCGGTGGACAAGAAGACTGATGAGCTGAAGGCAATGCTGGATAAAGACGGTGTGACGTATACGGTGCTGCTGGCCGAAAAGGATATTGCAAAGCAATACCAGGTGACCGCTTTTCCTACGATCTACATCCTTGACGCAGGAGGAAAGGTGTTCTATGCATCCTCCGGTTTCGGTGAATCACTGGCGAAAATTTACGAACAGGAGATTAACCTGGCCTTGGGCAGTGAGTAGTGACCTTCGCAAGATGCTGAGGGTCAGCGGAACAGGACTCAGTCATCCGCAGTCAAATCAAAGTAAGGTTAAACCTATAAGGCTGCGACTTTTTGATCAGGCAGGGCTTCCTGCTTTCTATCAGAACCCCAGGATATACATGCTCGTACGGGCTTCGGTGAGATTCAGTTTCATCTGTTCTTCGGCAGTGAGGTTTCGGTGTTTCGCAGTCTGGCGGATGACCCTGCTGGGTTTGACTTCCGGCAATAGGATATCTGGCGAAAGATCACGGGTTTCGAAGGTGTCGAGAACATCGTAAATGATCAGTTTGCCTGAGGGTTCCTGGCTGAGGAACTCCGTAAATAATAACCTTAGGGTTGCCATATCAAAATAACAACTTGACATGCTCATCAGCAACACATCGGCATTCCTGAGGATTTCCATGGCTTTACCAGTCAGTGCAGAAGTCTGATCATTCAGATCGGTGCGCAGCACAGAGTCATAAATCCCGGCATTCAGGCCGTATTGCAAGGCGTTTTCGGAAAGGTCGATCCCGTAAACTTGAAATCTCTTCCTCGAACCGGGCAGCGGCCTCTCCCCTTTCCAGGCTTCAACCGTTTCGGCCCAGGTAAATCCGCAGGTAAACATCAGGCTGGTATTCCCATAAGAACAACCGATATCTGCCACCTTTACTGTCTTGCCTGGTCTGTAACCAAAGGAGTCAAGTTTATGTGCTTTCAATATATCGAGCAATTCATCCTGGTAATGTCCGTAATCAACTTCCTTAAGCTCTGTATAATATTGTTCAGGGCCCCGATTGCCGTAGATATGTTCCCATGAACTTTTGACCTGGGTGAACTGTACCGGTTTATTTTCCATCGTGCTTTGATAATTTCGGTATCAATCTGAGACAGATATTGAATAAGGCCGTGACGACGAATGCGGAGCGACAGCTTACTTTTGCGATTCGTTTCAGATCCCTTAATTCGTCAACTGATTTCATGCCGGGGAAATATGAAATTGAATTTTCATGTTTCGTCGGATTTGACTCAACGAACCATGAGTTTGATGAAGAATCAAAGTTAAGGATTTTTAGAAACTTTATTTGGGAAGTGCGGTCACGGGAAGACTGAAACTAAATCCCAAAAGCCTATAACTCAATGTTAATAATCTACCCTGAATAATTTTCCACTTACAATTTGTCCGTCAATTGTGGCCCTGATGATATAAACTCCCGTGGGATGTAATGTCAAATCAACAGTTATAACAGGTTCATTCAGTGTTAGCGATTTATCGAGTACAGGTTCTCCGAGTTGGTTAAAAACTTTTAGATTTAAGTTCTTAGAAGCAATTTCGCCAAAATCAATCTTGAAAGTACCGGATGATGGATTCGGATATATAAGAATTTGCTTTAACGAATTATTGTTTTCAGTTCCATTAGAAGCTGGAATGATACTACTGAAATAATTAAACACGCTGGCATCCATGCGACAATGACAGGTATGATATGGTGGTGTTTTCCCGTCTCCATGACTTAAAACACCATAAACAACTCTGTTATTCGAAACATCATTATAATATAAAGCACTTCCACTTTGTCCGTGGTAACCAATATTGTAGTGACACATTGTATTGGCAGATTCCCAATAGTCCATATACCCGCGCATATAATACATGCGCTCGCCTTGTTCAAAAACCGGATTGCCATAGTCATCCTGAGCGGGATAACCAAAACTATGAAAGACATTTGAAGACGAAGTAAAAAAACTGTTATTTGAATTGTATCCCCAGCCTAACCAACCAGTTGAATTTCCAATTGGGGTCGAAAGCTTAAGAATTGCCATGTCATAATCCCAATTCCCATTATTTGTCCATTGTGAAAAGGAGTACCAGTTTGTAGTGTTTGTTTGACCAAATGGTGAATTTCCCATGTTGTATTCAGGAATGACAGTGCAAGCTACAGCATAACTCTGATCGGTATTACTCTTGACACAATGCCCTGCTGTGATGACGAAACGAGGATTGATTATTGCTCCTGAACATAGCGTGTAGCTGTATGAACCGTTTAAAGGATTAAGAAATTTTAAAAATAATTTCGCAATAGTAGTTATAGGATAATTTGGATAACCGGTCAGCTGGTCAGCTGGTTGTATATTAGTAAAGGCGTAAGCTGTATTTCCAGAATTTATTAGTTCATCGAAGCCTCCTATGCCAGAAGGCAAAAGTGAATTATTTGGAGTATATTGAGGAATGCCAAGATCGACGGTGTCAAATCTATTCTCAATCATGTTGAAAACTTGCAGTTTATTCTCTTTATATGATGTATCTCTTGGTGGAGTATAAGTTGGCAAAGGCATAGGAACATACAAATCCTTATTTATTGGCTCTTGCCCAAGAACTGCAGTTTGCACAATGACTAACGTCATTATTGCAAAAAATAAGCTTTCCCTTTTCATTTTATTATTTCAATAACTTATGGAAAAAATTCAACTACCGGTCTTCCTGAACCTCTGGAAGCATTTACAACGGCTATTTCAAACTATTTATAGTAAATAGTTAACACAATGATAATTCAAAACACCTCGTTGAGCAAGGTATTTTATCCGTAATAAAATTTACGGATATCAGGAAAAAGAATGATGTACTTAATTGAATGACTGCCTGTTCATGGCTTTGTAAACCAGCTCGGAGTTGTTCTTGGCGTCATAGCATTTGCGGATTCCGTGCAGCTTTTTCTCGATGGCTGATTCTGACTGATTAAACTTGCTTGCAATTTCTTTGATTGTCAAACCAATGGATAATGCGGTGATGATGTCCTTTATATCGGAGAAATAGGCGGAGGTGCTTTTAGTGACTTTCGGGGTCAGGAGAATCTTTGCGACTTCATCAGGCATAACTACTTCACCGGATGCAACAATATACAATTTCCGGCACATTTCAGATTTTGGTTCACCTTTGTTAATATATGCCTTAATTCCATGCCGGAACATCTCAACCTGCCACAGCGCACAGCTTTCATGGGAGATAATCACAACCGGCAGTGCAGGAAACGCCACAGTCAACTTGGTTAGGTTGATTATAGGATCTGTATTGCCAATGAAGAGGTCAAGCAACAGGATATCCACAGCTGCAAGATCAATTTTACACAGGGCTTCCTCAACCGATAAACTTCCGCCAACGACTTCGAAATCATCAGACTCGAGATCAAAAGCATTATACAGCCCCTCAATGATCAGGTAATGATCGTCGATAACATACAACCTGGTCATATGTTTTAATATTTGAGAAACAAATATACGATCAAGAAAAGAAAAATGCAAATAATACCATGCTCCCTCATCTGCAATCAAAAAAAAAAAATTGATACATTAAGATTTTTACTATATTGGTTTCGGGGTCTGTGATTAAATTTTAATCACAGCCAGGAATGCTGATTTATTTAAACACTTACAACAATTATTGATTATGGAAAAACTGATCTCCTGCTGCGGATTGAATTGTGCCAGCTGTGATGCAAGGATCGCTACACTTGCCAATGATGATGAACTGAGACTGCAGACGGCCGAAAAATGGAAGGTGATGTATAATGCACCCGGGATCACTCCTGAGATGATCAACTGCACAGGCTGCAGATCAGAAGGTGCAAAGATTGGTCACTGGAGCGAATGCGGGATGAGGAAGTGTGCGGGATCAAAAGGTTTCGAGACCTGCGGACCATGCAACAGCCTGCTGTCCTGCGACACCATCAAGCCTGTGCTTCAGTTTGCGCCAGATGCGGTGGAAAACCTTAGATCGTGATACGTGGCACGTGACACGCGACACGTGTTTATCTGTTCTGATCAACCAGCATGGCACAGGTAACCTTTGTAACCTCCCGGCAATAGGGGAAATTACAGTTCCCAACCACATCGGTCGTCTGATGATAATAAGGTGTGCTGGCCGAACTGATGAAGAATAAGGCTTTATATCCTTTCAGATGAAAGTTGTAACTGTCGCCTTCTTTGTTTGCTGTGCTGTCGTGCGCCTTGCCGAGGTCGGTGTACATCGAAACGTAATTCTCGGCCGAAACCCTCAGATCACCTGAATTTGCATAATCCATGAGGTTCACTTTCCAGTCGGCCTGGTTGGGATGATTCTCAAAGCTGATCATATCGTTATTCAGCATCCATCTGATCTTCCTGCTTCCGAGAAATGCCTTATTGGCATAGTCACGGCTCCCGTCCATATTCAGCTCCTCGGCCCCGAAAGCGATGAGCACTATACTTGATTTAGGCACGAAACTCCGTTTTGAGATCACCCTGCCCATCTCCAGCAGCGAAGCCACACCGCTGCCGTCATCGTCGGCTCCCGGACTCCCTAGCCAGGGATTGCCCGGAGGATTCAGTATGGCGTCATAATGTGCGCCTACGATGTAAAGGCTGTCGGGATACAGGCTTCCCGTAACGGTCGCGATGACGTTATACTGCCAGGTATTGTAGGTTGTGTCTTTGTAATAATTGGTGACGTAAAACGAATCCAGTACAGTGTTGGTTATGCCCAGCTGAATGAACTTGTTCTTTATCGAAACAGCAATATTCCTGCGGTTGGCGCTTAGCATAAACCTGGGCTGCATGTTCTCAAGCCATAATGTGTAAGCGCTCAGCGTATCGGCTTTGATGTCGCTGATAAAGGCAGTGACGAACGCATTGGCGCCGGGCTTGGTTGATGTAAAGCCGGGAGTTGTATCCTCTTTCTTGGAACAACTGAAAGAAATCATGATCAGGCCCATGATGCAGCCGATCTGGAGGTAATTCGATAATGCTTTTTTCATACTTATTTTTGTTGTTTGCGGATGACGATTTGGCGATGAATAATTCCTGATGGTGTTTGTATGCGTAAACTGTAGATCCCGTCGCTGAAACGGCCGGTCTGCAGCTGACAGTCGGACTGAAGTTCGGGAAAGACAACATTGATTACCTCCCGTCCATCCATACTGTTCATTGTACAGCCCGAAATTTGCGGCTGCCGGTCCGCCGCTTCTATGCGGATATAATCACTGGCCGGATTGGGGTAGACACGAATCTCATCCGCCTTCAGATCATCATTCAATCCAAGTGGATTCCTGCTGATGCGGATTTCTGCCTGGTAAGTGCCCGTTTCACCTGTAAATTTGGGCGACACATAAAATTGTATGTTTCCGCCGTCATTCATGATGATGTTGAGCGGAATGGTATCATCAAAGGTGCTTGACCAGTTGGTTCCGTCGAGTGAGTAAGACCAGATTGCGTCGAGGGTATACCGTTGAGCGGTATCGCTTTCCGAATCGATGAGTTTGCCCGTGATCACATAAGTATACCCCTTGGGAAATGTCATAGTGTAAAAATCGTAGTCATTCCCTACATGACAATTGGCGCCGCTTGTAGTTACGGTTACCGGATTTGTGCTGAAGCCCACAGGGAAATGAAAAGAGCTGGCCAGGGTATTGTTTGGCTCATACTGATCGGGCAGCAAAGGGAGCCCCCAAACCTCGACCGTTACCGGATTGGTGTAATCGCTTGATCCTATGAGCTGCCAGTCTGTTGTTCCTGCCGGCTGGTACCATAGAGCCAGAAGATAAGTCCCTGGCTGGGCGTTGATGCTTGATGTACTGAAAGTCAGTCCGCTGGTATGCTGATTCGCCCCCAGGGTAAAATTCGTTTTCTCCTCAATGGAATTTACATACTCCCCGTCAATGTCATAGAGTGAAAGATCAAGGATGCCGTTAAAGCTTGCTGTTCCGTAGTTGATAATATCGAGCTGAACGCTCACCGGATCTCCCTGCAGGATGGAAGTGCCTGAGCTTATATTCATTTCGGAATACATCTCGATATCGTTGGGATTGATGACTTCGACCTGCCTGTAACTTAAATACGAATTTGTGTCTGCAACGTCTTTCCAGTTTGTGTCCCCCGCGCTGTACATGATCCCGATATAATAAGTCCCGGGAAGCATGGCTGAAATGCCGCTGTTTGCAAAACTGATCCCTGAGGGCAGATGAGCGCCGGGTTCAAGGGTGATCCCCTTTTTGATCTGCACAAAGTCAATAAATACATCATTGGTATCGAAGACCCCTGCGCTGATGTCCCCGTTAAAGGTAACCTGACCGTTATTGATGATGTCGGTATGGAATGAAAGCGTGTCCTCATAGTACAAGGTATCGTAAGGACAGGTAATAGGCGCATTCATGGCCAGTTTGAAGAATTTGCTTCCCCCGCCGCTGGCCGAGGGAGGATGTATCCCGATCACAGCCTGCTGTCCGTCGTTATACCCCCCTGTGCCGCCTCCGGTTCCCGTTCCCCCGGGATTCAGTGCATCGATCAGAAAGTATCCGTCGTAATTTCCCGACCAGCCCCAGTTAAAGTGGAAATAGTCGCTGTCGTTATAACCGTCACACACAAAACAATGTCCGCCCCCGGTCCCAAACCCTGCATAAATGATGGGCCGGCTGGCATTGAGTTCGGTTTTCAGCAAACCGATCCATTCCGGATTAGTGTAGTTTGCCCGTTTTAATCCCTGTAGGCTGCTTGCATATCCGAAGTAGGTTTTAAGGGCATATTCGGTACAATTCGTTACGGGGCTTGCCGAAGAAATGATATATGCTGAGCTGCCTCCCTGGGAACCTACATTATAATCCATATCAACACTCACACCGCAATGATACATGAGCGTGGCCACGGCGCTGTTTGCAGAAGTAACGGTATTGGGCATAGCTGCCCAGTTATAGGTTGTTCCTCCGAAATTCGCCGACAATGTGCCGTAGCGGTTTGTGTTGTATGAATGGTTGCCGGCTCCGGATGGGGGAAAGTTGAAAAACTTCATGACCATGGCCATGGCTGTAGCGACACAACCGGTAACTGTGCGATCGTTGAATGTATTATCGTACGGACAAAGTGCATTGTAGAACGGGCTCTGATCCCAGAGGGTGGCAATCAGAGGGTTTACAGCCTGAATGCCTTTTTGCGGATGTACCGGCACCAGTCCGCTTGAAAGCGATTGCCATTCAGACTCAATCTCAGGGGTGGCGCTTATTTGTGTGCTGATGGCAAAACTGATCTGATCTTCATACCCTTTCAACCAGGCTGCAACATTGGGTGGAATGTTATTCGGATTGAAACCGGTTTCGTCTGAATATCCCAGCACCGGATGCACTATATCGTCTCCGGAGATAATGATAAACCCAGATGATTGGTCAATATTAAATACATAATACAAGGAGCCTGAAGCGCTTTTCTGCATTGCATTGCCCGGGGCAATACAGGAATAGCTAAGACTCAGTGAGAGGGGTTTGCCCAGAAGGGCCTGCACTGTATGCCCGCTAAGATTGCTTACGGCAACTGTTCTTGCAGTGTTTTCATCAACTGCTTTCCCAAACACATGGACCAGGATGGCAAAAGCCAGAAATAAAGTGAGAAACAGCTTCTTCATACGATAGGAAAATAGTATGCTAAAATAATAAATTAATAAGAGAAGAGTATGTTTAAACACTAAACAATGCACTGTCATCCGCAGTCAATAAAAAAAGAGGCGGTCCCGTGAATGAGATCGCCTCTATGCTTACTGCACATTGCAGAAACTTATTTTCCTTTTGCAGGCAGGTTGATATTTTGATACTTCTTGCCGAGGTTGTAGTACTTGTTTACGGGGGTTATGATGCCTCCGGGGAAGGTAATGGTGCATACTTCCCAAACGTCGCCTGCATTGTCGCCTCCGTCTTTTGTGAGTGTGTAGGGGCCGAATTTATGATTCGTTCCGTTCATGGTGCTTACGTCGGCAAAAGCCTGGGTGGCGCCGCCGCCATGATCCCGATAAAAATGAATGAAGAGCCTGTAAATCCCCGGGGTAGAAACCGAGGGGACTGAGATGTGCTCGGGGCCGTAACCTGCAGTATTGTCCACATCGAGGAAGCCTCCCCAGGATGTGCTTTTATTGCTGTAATAACAATCGGCATTGGTCCACAGATCGCTGATGGATGAACCCGGGGGAAGCATATGGAAGTCGATGTCGGTATTGTCGGTGTTCCATCGTAATTCGGTGAAGATATCGATGTTTGCAAGTGTGCCGGTAATGCCGATCTCTTTTACCCCTGCAACATTCAATCCGTTGGCCCGCTTGCCTTTTGCGGTCACTTTGATAGAGTTGGGCCCGTTATTGATGACGATGCTCTGGCTGAAATTTTTTCTGTCGGTGATTTTTAAGGTCGTTGCTACGCCGTTTACTTCCACGATCCCCCCGGTAAGGGTCTCAACGCTGTCGACATACCCCGATAGTGTAAGTACCCTTTCGGAATATGACTGCCCGGCAACGGGATTTTCAATGACCACCCAGGCATGCTGCTCAGCAACAAGGCAGTAATCCTTTCCGCCGGCAGGGTAATATTTAAGGTTTGCAGGCTTGTGTTTGAGAGGATCATTACCATGCTGATCCAGCTTTGAATCGGCAGGCATCACGTCGAAGGCATCTCCAACTGTAAAGCCTCCAAGAAGCAGGTCAAACAATAACTTACCCGTGCCCTGTCCTGCACAGTTCGTTTCATCCCAGCCGATAAAAACACCGACCCCTGCATTGGTAAACGCATCTGCCAACTGGTTGCTCCCTTTCAAAGCTTCGCATGCAACGGTGTAAAACAAGGTGTTGGGAAATGAACCAGCACTATATGAAGCAGCGATGAATTTTTCTGAAACGCAATAATACTTGGTACTGACCCAGCTTCCGGCTCGTTTTTCCTTGAGAGAGGCCAGGAATACTAAATCAGTTGACCATTTGGAGTAGAGTTCGTTAAGCAATTGCGCCAGCGGATTAGACGGGTCAAGGGGGCTCTGCCCGGTTGCCAGGAAGGTACGACTCCCGATGAGTCCGCCGTGAGTTATCAGGAACACAGCTCCATACCCTCCCATCGAGCCTGCAAAGAATGACATGGGCGCCCCGGGGGCATTAACTACTGTTGTCGTATACCCGTTATCTGTAAATTCCTGATCCAGGTCATTGATGATCTGCCCGTTATACGGACGACTCTCATCATTTGATTGTACGTTGACCAGCAAGGCCTGTTTATTACCCACCGGGATCCGGTTGGCTGAAGGCCCCAGCGGCATGTTCTTCGAATAGGGCGGAATAGTGTATGGTGTGGGCACATACCAGATCACCGATCCTGCATTGGTGAATTTTACGACCAGTGCACTGTCCTGGACAAACGCATTCTCAACCATTTCCATACTTTTTATTTCAGCCAGGTGAAGGCTCATCTGGTGGATTGCGTCAGGGGACTGCAACAAAGGATCCAGGGTGGCACCAATCTGGGTGTAACTGCTGGATATTGCAGTTTTCTGAGCTTCGGTAAGCGGGGTTACGGTGTTCGTTGAATCTGAACTGCTCTTTTTGCATGAAATGAAAATCCCCAGCAATAAAAGCAGCAGCAGGGAAAGTTTTAAAAGAATAGTTTTCATGGCTACGGATTTTTACGGTTTTAGTTACTGATTTTGTTGAGGTTATTATCTGTTATGATCCAGGAGACGATACCTCCCGATTTGAATTTTACCAGGAAGGTCCTGCTTTCAATCCATGCAGAATCGACCGTTGAAAATTTCCTTACCTTAGGAAGCGCCTCTGAGAAACTCTTTTGGGGATCATTGCTTAACAATGCTTTATCAAGCATAGTTTTGATCTGCTCAAACTCATCTTTAACTCTCACCGGTTCTGATGATTTGCACGAAAAGACCACCGAATATAACAAAATAAACGCAAAAGCGGTTATGTACGAGGAAAGATCTTTTGATCCCATAAGCAAGAATTGATAACCGAATATGCTTCAAAATACAAACTTAAGTTATTAAAAATGAATCACAATAGCACAAATGGGTCATTTTTCGTGAATCGTGAATGGTAAATCGTGAGTCGAACAAGTTGGCACATTTATTGCTGGATTGACCACACCATGAAACCTACTGAAAAAACTTTCTTTAAACCTGCCACTACAAACCAATAAATAACATACTATGAAAACAAAATTGATTTCAATTTGTCTGCTCACAGCTTTAACTGCTTTTGTTTTTTCCGGATGTTCAAAGGAGGGAACCCAGGGGCCTGCCGGAAACAATGGAAGAGATGCCACGGTTTATTATTCCGAATGGTTCTCTCCCACAGTGTGGTCGGGGGCCTCGGGCGACTGGTATTTCGCAGCAAGCGCTCCTGACCTGACCCAGGATATTGTCGAGGGCGGTGTGGTACTTGCTTATGCATGGCTGGCCGGTGACCTTTACGAAAGCACTACAATGCGCCCCTTACCCGCCTTCGCAGTAGGTGCAAACTGGGGTTTTCTGATACACCAGTACGGAAGCATCGAATTCACCACCGATATGTACGCTCCCCCTGCAACAAGCACAAATAAATTCCGCTTCGTCGCCATTCCCGGTACCATCCCGGCATTGAAATCAGGCAACAAGGGTTACAAAAGTGAACAAGAACTGAGAAGCATGTCTTATAAGGAGGTATGCAAGTTGTTTAACATTCCGGAGTAGGCTGGGGATTGGGGATTAGGGATTAGGGATTGGGGGTTAGGGATTGGGGATTGGGGGTTAGTCAGTCGTGATCCCTAATCTGGAACGGTATTAAATATATTAGGTTTTAACCATAACACTACTTTTTTCTTTTATATTTGCGGAACTGTTTATGACTTGAAAAAACTATATCTTATACTAATATGAGCAAAGAAAAAGGTGCTAATGAAAGCGTAAAGCTTGAAAAAGAAATGGTCATGGAGACCGTAAAAAACCTGATGGGCAACCCTTGTGCCACGCTGAATACAAAGTTCCTCAACTCACATTCGAAAGTAGCCCTTATTTTCCAGGATCACATCTTTGAGATCCATGGGGAGGATGAAAAATTCATCAAGTATATGGCCTTGAAAATTTCCCTCTCTGCGAATGAACATAAAGAACTTCTTGCCTTATTCATGGACGAAGTGCAGAGACGGGCTGAAGATACATCCGTGAAAAAACTGAATGAACTCCGGAAATTAATGGAAGTCGGGGTATAGCCTAATAAAAGAAGCTACCTTTTTGGGGTAGCTTCGTATAGTTGGGGTAGTTATAGAGAGTTTATTCAAAGTCGGCTTCGGCTGGGGTAAGCGGGGCTAAAGAAGTATAATCATTTGTTTCGTCGAAATCAGCTGTTGCAGGAGTCAGTGGTGCAAGGTTGAGAGCCGATACCGTTTCATAAGTCATTTCTTCAAACTGGGCTTCGGCTGGTGATACCGGGGCCAATGCTGTATAATCATCAATAAAAGCATCGTTAAAATCAGCTTCTGCGGGAACTTCGGGAGCAAGTGCTGTCATGGTTACTGTGTTACTTGTATTTAACACAGATACTGAAGCGTTGTCATTTCCAGCGAAAAGTATGTTTGCTGTGAAGGTCAGAATTGCTGCGAGGATAATTGTTGTTGCTTTCATTTTACTTGGTTGTTTGTGTTTGATGAAGCAAAGATACGGCAGCCGGGAGGGGTGGAACAGGGAATTTCGACTGTTGAGGGTTTAAACCCGATGAATCATTGCAATAAGTCGACGAAAGGAAGTGGGAACTGTGACGCGTGGTTAAAAATTGTTTCCGTAAAGTATATGTGCGAAGCGGGTGAACAGTTTGCCGGGATCGTTCTCGGTTCCGATGAGCAGGGAATTGTAATAGATGATGATGGTGCACTGTCTGTCATTGCTGTGGTACATGTTCGTCATGTAACCAGGCATCTCGCCGCTATGGCCGTAAAATGTGCCTTGTTTCGCAATGCCGAGTCCGTATGCAATGTCGGGCATCTGGTAAAAATCTTTGTTAAGCCTCCTGTATTGCAGGGAATCGGGGAGCAATCCTCCCCCGACGAGAGCTTCGGCGAATTTCTGCAGATCGCGGGGAGTGGAATACGCCGAGCCTGCTGCCCAGTATACCGAAGCGTCGAAATATTCGGTGAAGTCTTCGCCCGGGATGTAATCGATGAAGTAATAGCCTCTTCCGTGAACCCCGGGGAGGCTGGTCCCGGAGGTGATAAACCCGGTACTGCCCAGGTCAAGCGGCCTGATGATACGGTTTTCTATTTCAACGGACAGGGAGTTCCCGGTGATTTGCTCGATAATCCTGCCTATAATTAAAGTGTTGGTATTGGAGTAGCCCCATCCTTTTCCCGGAATAGAATCATACCCTGCCTGGAACCCCAGGTCAATAAGCTGCTGGGGTGTCCACACTCTCGTAGGATTAGCCCGCATGGTCTCAAAAAAGGAGGGATTGATGTGAAAGTAATCATGTATGCGGCTCGTCATATTGCAGAGCATGAGGATGGTTACGCTGTCGGCTTTGGGATATGCGGGAAAAAATCTTGACAGTTTGTCATTTAGAGAGAGTTTACCCTCCCCTACCAGCTGGAGCAGCACTGTGAGGGTCAATGTCTTAGTACAACTCCCGATGCGGAAGACCAGGTTCGGATCTGCCGGGATTCTGTTCGCAATGTCACTCACACCTGTGGCATACAGCCAGTCTATGCCTTTTTTACGGTCGACCACCAATGCGACGACACCAGGGACTTTGGTCGTTTGCACCACTGAATCGGCAGCAAGCTTCATTTGTGTGATCAGTGCCTGGTTTGGATCAGTAACGGTATTGTCGCTTTTTTTGCAAGAAACCATTCCGGTCGTTAAAATCGACAGGCAAAGGAAAAAGGTGATCAGTGACCTTTTCATCGCGTTCAGGTTTCAGGAGACATGATATATTACAAAGATAATGTAAGCTCGGGGTACGCGGTACGTTTCACATTTCACGTACCTTCCCCGGAATGATATGAACATCCTGCTGGGGATAAGGTATTTTGATCCCGTTCCCGCCCAGCACCCTGAAGATGTCGAACAGGACATCGCTTTTCACTTTTCTTCCCATGTTGTAGTCGGCGATCCAGAATACCAGGGTAAAATCAAGAGAACTCTGTCCCAGGTTTGAAAACAGGACAAAAGGTTCAGGGTCTTGAATCACTCCGGTATTGGTTTGAATGATCTCCAATAAAAGTTTATGCACAAGTACAGGATCCGAATCGTAACCAACTCCTACTGTGACTTCGAGCCTGCGCTTCTTATCGGAGAGCGTCCAGTTGATCACCTCGTTCGAAACCAGCTGTCCGTTAGGCACAATCACTTCCGCCCCGTCAAACGTATGAATATTACTTGATCGCAGGTCAATGGATTTCACCTGCCCGGTAAGCTGACCAACCTGTACCGTATCGCCCAGCTGTATAGGGCGTTCGAACAACAAAATCAATCCGGAGACCATATTATTGAAAATATTCTGCAAACCAAACCCGATACCAACGCTGAAAGCCCCGAGTATGATGGTAACCTTGTCGAGCGGCATCCCGGTGGCGTTTACGGCAAGAAAAAATCCGCCGATAACGATCAAATATTTCAAACCTACAGCTATGGTATGAGGCAGTCCCTTTGCGAGGGGCATCCTGATCAGAATGTCCTGTTCAAGCATCACCTGCAGGAATTTTGCAAGGTAATATGCCAGGAAGATCACGCTGAAAAATATGATTAGCAGGCTGATCGAGAAACTTATTGTTCCGACTTTGAAGGTATATGTGAAGGCCGAAAACAGCACTCCAAGAACAAAATCATCGACATGGAATGCTGAAAGAACGATGTTTATCCAGAAAAAGACCGATACGATATTGATGATGCGTATGGCCCTGATCTTGATGAGTTCACCGTATGTAACAAATGTATTGATCTTTCTGCCAGTTTGGGAATCAATTCCTCCGGCGATCATGCCGTTGATGAGGATGGAAGTGATAAACAGGGTCACACTGGTGAGTATATTCGAAAAGATAGCGTTCATGGCCATTTCGGTAAGTGTGACTCTGCCGAAAATGTTTGCGAACAAGCCGGTGACCGCCAGCAGGACGTTCAGGGCGAAGAACACATAAAGCATTCGTTTCTGGTTGAAGGTAGCCCTTCGCTCCTTCCTGATCTTGTGAAGTAGCATCGACAGCAGCCCGATTTCGACGATGGCGATAAGAAAAAGCATGACCCTGTAAATGGTGGTGTCGGGTGAGAGCAGGATCTGTATCATACACAGCAGCAGGGTCACCGTGAAAACGTAAAAGTAAAGCCTGTAGAGTCGTTGCAGTATCCTGTTCAGCAGGAAGATGAGCGGAATTGCGAAAACATAGGTCTGGAGTTCCCTGAACGATACGGGCCTGCCTGGGAACAGGACGACCGAAAGCGTGAGGCTCACGATGATCGCTCCCGCCAAAGGTTGTGACAGCATCAGGAGGAACATCTGTTTGTAGAACTTCCCGTACCCCTCCATGTTTACCTGTATCCTGGTCCGCAGACGGTTAAAGAACAGGTACAACAGTATAATGATCACGATAAGAAAGAACAGGGAATCTAAATGGTAAGAGAAATAATCACCAAGTTCCCTGAGCTTTACGTTCCTGACATTTGAAAAGGACTGGGAGATCTCTTTGAAGTAATTCTTTGCAAATTCAAGCTGAAAAAAAGGCGGGGCATCGATGTACAGGGAATTTCTTTCCTTGCGTTTGAGAAGGACTTTGGTCCTTTCCAGGCTAAGGTCGATGCTTATACTCATCGTATTGGTCCTTTCAAGCAAACGGTTCAGCGTCTGGGTCCTGATATTGAGGTATGACTGGGAAGAATCGAGAAAAACGACTGTACTTTTCATTTTACCCAGCAGGGTTGCCGAAATATTTTCGCCCTTATGCAGGCTTATGGTATTATTCCATGCAGCAATTTCATTACTCATCCAGGTTGAGAGTGTGTCGAGGGGGTTGATCAGCTCCTTAAGGGAATTTTCTTCATTTTTGATTTTTTTCCTTTCTTCTTCAAGCATCAGGCGGCGGTTTTCGAGGTACCTCAGGTTGACCGACGGACTTTCGGGATCGGCCTGGGAAAGCAAGCTGGTATCGGTCATTGCCATAACCAGGTCGTTATGCAGTTTGAGCTTCTTTACAGCATGGGGAGGGATCAGATCCTTGAAGGCCTGTTTGACCTGGGAGATGACCTCGAGGGAGTGTACAGGGACGCTTGAAAGTTCAATAGTTTTGGGAGGGACGCTTTCATCCTTTACGGTTTCCGCAGGAATTGTTTGTCCTGCCGATGAAACATACATGAAGATCCCGATAAGGGATGCAAACAAAAAACGATGGATGTCGGGCATAGGTAAGAGGTTTTACCAAATGAAGGGGAAATTCGTAAGCTGGTTATTGGTTATTGGTTATTGGTTATTGGTTTCTAATATTTGATAAATTTCGCGACTGAGCTCTGGTTTCCCGAAGTGAGCCTAAGGCAGTACAATCCCTGTTGCAGGGTTGACAAGGGTATGCTGACAGCGCCATTTGTCAAGCATGAAATCTTTGATGTATACACGATGTTTCCCTGCGGATTAATGATCTCGAGTATCCCGTCATTTGGGGTTTTGCTGATGCTGAAATACAGCACGTCGGAGCAGGGATTGGGATAAACCCTGAGTGCAAACTCATTTTCGGGGGGCTTAGGGCCGGTTGAGGATGGATTTACCAGAACTTTGTACAGTTCTATCCCAAGGCTATCATACTGGGCGCTGAAGAAGAGGCTGTTGTTGTAAACGGTCAGGTTTGAGACGTAATTATTGTCGAGCCCTATAGTATCATTGCCAAGCTGAACTGTGCCTGTATCAGTGCCGTTGGTGTAATAAAGCAGTCCGCCGGCCGAAAAGAAAAGTTTATTGTCAAACACAGTAAGCCATTCGGGATTGGCATCCCCGTATGGATTAATATCACTCACACGCTTTGTTCCTGCTTCGCTCCCGTCGGTAACCCAGAGTTCTGTGCCATATGAATCGTCGGCGCTGAAATACAGCAGGCCGTTGTATACTGTAAAATCAGCAGGATCAGCGTTTCCGTCGGGGTTGATGTCTTTCACTAGTTTCAGGTCTTTAGGATCAGAGCTTACCGAAAAGAGCTCCCTTCCGTGGATTCCGTCGTCGGCGTTGAAATACAGCCGGTCGTTATACACAAAAAGATTCATTGGATAAGAGCCCGTGGGAGTCACCGTATCGGTCCTCACGAAGAGGCTGGTGCCGGCGCTAGTGCCGTCGGAACTGAATAGCTCCCAGCCATACGTCCCGCTGTTTGCCGAAAAGAACAAACGCTGGCCAAAGGTCGTGAAATTCATCGGGTGTGAACTCTGACCCGGTATAGGATTCAGCTGCTTCACCATATATGTTCCCGGTTCAGTGCCGTTGGTGCGCCAGAATTCGTCGCCCGTGCTGTTCGACCGCGCCGAGAAGTAACAAATGCTGTCGAATTGAAAAAACCCGGTCGGATAAGAACTTGCGGTATTGATGTTTTTTATCATGTAAGTGCCGTCGGGTGTGCCGTCTGAAATGAAAGGCTCGTCGCCATACCCACCGTCGGCGCTGAAAATAAGCCGACCGTTATAAGCTGCAAAATCACTGGGGTTGGCCGAAAGCCCTCCGGGCCGAAGGTCCTTAACAAGTTTTGTTCCATCGTTTGTTCCGTCGGTTATCCAGGGCTCATACGAATGGGTATCGTCATTGGCATGGAAATAAAGCTGATCGCCTGCAATGGTGAATTCCTCGGGATCAGAGCTGTCGTCGCCCACAGCGTTCTTTCTCAGGTTGATGTTTTTCAGCATCACAGTGCCTTCCCGGCTGCCGTCGGAGATCCAGGGTTCATTTCCCCAGCTGGGGTTCCCGGCCGCAAATACCAGTTTATTTTTATATACGACAAGATCATGTGGAAGTGAGGACCCCGTGGTGTTGATATCTTTCACCAGTTCTATTTTATACCTCTGGGCATAAGAAAGCCTGACAAACAAAAAAGACAGCAGGATGATCAGGATGCAGGATGCAGGATGTTTCATATTCCAACTTTTTGGCTGATACGCGGGTGAGACGGCTTAAACCGTATTACAAATTTAACAAATCAGAAGCATGGAGGTTCACAAAACGGGATTATTTTCGAAAACCGCCGTATTCTCATCCGCAGTCAATATTTTTTTTTATGATTTGATTTTTTATCCGGATATTTGAGTGTAAAACCGGTCCTATGAGAATGCCTGTCAGACCATGCTTATCTGTTCTCCTTCTGTTTACCCTGGTTTCCACGGCTGCGGCCCAAAACCAGAAGTCAGACAGCATTTTTGCTTTACTGATAAAGCATCCTTCTCAAGACACTGCGAGAGCAAGGCTGTTATGCGAGTATTCGGCGAGTTGCTACCCCGGTACTCCCGATTCAGCTTTCAAATATGGAGAGCTGGGTTACCAGCTTTCATATAAACTGAATTACGCCTATGGTTTAATGAGGTGTCTCAACCTTAGGGCAATTAAAGCATGGAGCGGAAACCAGCTTCAAGAGGCGCTCGCCATTTACCGTCAGGCATATGTTTATGCCCTTGCAGCAAACGATCAGGTATTCCAGGGAAAGGTCCTGAGCAATATCGGTATGCTTTACAGGTCGATGGGGAGTACCGACAGCGCTCAATTGTATCTGAAACGTGCACTGGCAATGGCTGTAAAACTTGGTGACAGCAAACTCGAAGGCAGATGTCTGAACGAAATTGGGACATTATCGGGGATCCAGGGCCATTATGTGCAATCGGTGCAGTATTTGCTGCAGGCTCTCAGAATATGGGAGAAACTAGGGTTATTAAGGGAACTCACATCCTGCCATATCCAGCTCGGTAATTTCTATTGCTTCACGAAGGATTTCAATAAATCAAAAGCCGAATACATGCAGGCGAAAATCCTGAATGACAGCCTGAAGGAAGCACGTTTCAAGGCCGATATTTTTCACAATCTTGGCTTGTTGTACCTTGATGTAAAAAAAGACCAGGACTCGGCAAGAATATTCCTTCTTGAAGCCTATGATCTTGCAAATCAGATCAAGGCGGTGGATATCATCTTAACTACAACCCTTAACCTGGGTAACATTTGTTTCAATAAGAAGGATTATCCAACGGCTTTGAAATATTTCCTTGAATCTGCTGCGTCACCTCGCTTGCAGGGCCGCCTGCTGGAGCAAACAGCAGTGTTTGTGAACCTTGGAACGGTATATATGCGGCTTGGGAACCTGGGGGAGAGTGAGAAATTTCTGCGCCGAGGGATGTCCATCGCTAGAAAAAACGGATTCCTCGAGTTTCAGCAAAAGGCGGGGGAATCAATGGCGGCGCTTGCTGTAAAGCAGGGCCGGCTCAAACAGGCCTATGAGTATCTCAGGTCAGCTGCTGATCTTACCGACAGTATTTCGGGTATGGAAATAAGGAATCAGGTGGCCGATGCGGGGTTCCGGTATGAACTGGAAAAAATGGAAACACAGAACAGCCTGCTTGTCAAGCAAAATGAATTGCAGGAGCAGGTTATTTTAAGGCAAAGGCTTATTGTTGGTGGAAGTATTTTCGTTGTTCTGCTCATTATGGTTCTGCTGCTGATCATCTTCCGCAGCAGGGTCAAGCTGAAAAAATTAAACACCAGGCTGGATGAACAAAACAAGGAACTTCTCAATCTGAACCACACCAAGGACAAATTTTTCTCGATCATCGCACATGACCTGAAAAGTCCGTTCAATGCGCTGATGGGGTTACTCACCGAACTGGATGAAAGCTATGATGAGTTCGATGAACCAATGCGCAGGCAAATCATCAGCAATCTGAAAAAAAGCAGTTTCAACACTTATAACCTGCTTGTTAACCTGCTCGACTGGGCCAATGCGCAAAAGGGAAATTTTGTCAACAACGCAAAAAATGCAGGTTTGTCGGATATTGTGGATGAGGTTTTCGGAATACTTCAAACCAGGGCTGAAATGAAATCCCTGCAGCTGATCAATGATGTTTCAAAGGAAATAGCTGTGCATGCCGATCCTAATCTCCTGAGTTCGGTTCTGATCAATATGGTGAACAACGGGATCAAATTTACACCGGTCACAGGGAAAATAAGGGTTTATGCAGTGCCTGAAGGCGGGATGATGAAGGTCTTTGTTGAGGATACGGGCATTGGGATTCCTGAAAAAGAAATTGAAAAACTGTTCAGGATCGACTCTTCATTCAAACGCCAGGGCACCGAGAAGGAACCCGGGACCGGACTGGGGCTGATCCTTTGTAAGGAACATGTTGACTTGATCGGAGGCGAAATATCGGTAAGCAGCGTTGAAGGGAAAGGAACGACATTTTGCTTTACTGTCCCATGCAAGGTTAAAGAGTAAATATAAGATCCAAAAGAAACCGGCAATAAATTCAGTCATATGAGTAAATTTTCATTCGTTATTCCATGGATGGTTGTGATATTCGCAGCCATCGGCATCAGGCTTGCATATAAGGCCGACCATCATCCGCCGACAAAAATCACAGCCAAAGCTGAACGGGAAAAGCTACCGCCAAACCGAATGCTGCCCATGATGGCCGAGCGGCAGTTTAACATGCTCCGTGATCCGCAAGCAGGAAAAATACCATCGGGGATCAGGTCGCAGGAGCTGGAATTTGCAAAAAGCCTTCCGAAAAATAATGATGGGCAACTCTGGAACTGGAGAGGCCCCGATAATATTGGAGGCAGGATGTTATGTATGGCAACGGATATCGACCACCCCGAACACTGGCTGGCGGGCAGCGCATCGGGAGGGATGTGGGAAACGACCAACGGCGGACTTGCATGGCATAAGGTCACGGCCCCGGATGCGGAACAGAGCGCGACCTGCATTGTACAGGACAGCAGGCCGGGAAAACGCAACACCTGGTACTACGGCAGCGGTGAACTGCTGAGCACCACCGACCGAAATGTAAGTACCAGCGTACGAACGGTTGGTTTGGGGAACGGGATTTTCAAGTCAACCGATAACGGGGCTACCTGGAATGCGCTTCCGTCAACCCAGGGGAATGCCCAGGGGGTGCTCCGGGACGTATTCCAGGGCGTCTGGCGTATCGTCACCGACCCGGTGAACACGAATAAGGACATCGTATATGCGGCCTGCTACGGGGCTATTATGCGTTCGGAGGACGGTGGACAGACATGGAGCGTGGTTCTGGGCGACCTTGTCAATAAATCCTTTTGCTCCGATATCGCGGTGACTTCGAACGGAACGCTGTATGCGGTGCTGGGAGGCTATGGCTGGTCGATCGAACCTCCGGGCCGTAAAGGAGTATGGCGTTCGACCAACGGCATCAGCTGGACCGAGATCACGCCCAGGGGCTTCCCGGCCGAAAACCGTACGACGAAACTCGCTATCGCGCCTTCGGATGAATCGCTGATGTATGTGTTCACCGAATCGCAATCGCCCGACCTCAACCCCTTTAACGGGTATACGAATTCGATCAATACTTTCTGGAAAATGACCTGGAACAGCGCCGGCGATTCAGCGATATGGGAAAACCGAACCAAAGGCATTCCCGGGGGCGGCAACGGGAGCATCAATTCATGGCCGTTTTCAATGGTTGTTTACGGCGGATATTGCGTCGCCCTGGGTGTGAAACCTGATGACGCTGACAAGGTGTTCCTCGGCGGAATGTGTTTGTACCGTTCCGATAACGGCTTTGCCGACAGCCTGCATACGAACTGGATGGGCGGGAGTCCGTACGACATGGATTCAATTCACCAGCTTCACCCCGACATGCATGCTATTATTTTCGACCGGAACAACCCGGATATCATGATGACCGCAAATGACGGCGGGATCTACCTCACGGTCGACTGCCTTGCCGACAGTGCGAACGTACGCTGGACCCGCCTGAACAACAAGCTTACCACCACCCAGTTCTATTCGGTGGGCATCGACCATGGGGCTTCGGCCGAGGACTGGGTCCTGGGCGGGCTGCAGGACAACAACTGGTATTACACAGTGACAAACAACCCAGCGGAATTCTGGTTCAATATCGATATCTGTTACGACGGATTTGATGTTGCCGTGGCTCCGGCCTGGGAGTATGCTGTGATTTCGGCCTATAGCGGGAACATCTGGACTTCACAATTCGATGCTGCTATGCACACAAAAAACATTTACCCTCAGCTGCCCGATACCTTATTGAAGTATTACGATCCGGTGATGGGATCCAACGCACTGTTTCCTTTCTACCAGAATTTCGCCCTGGATCCCGTTACATCTCAGACCTTCTACCTGCCTACTGTTAACAGCATCTGGCGAAAGGATAACCTGAAAGCGGCTTCATACGACACTTCCCTGAGGAATGCAGGCTGGAGCCACCTAAACAACGTGGATATTGGCAATGCTTCGGTGATCAGTGCAATCGCGGTTTCACGCATCCCTGCCAACAGGCTATTTTACGGCACCAGCCTGGGCAAAGTGTATCGCCTTGATAACGCGAATACAGGAAACCCTGTGCCTGTTGATGTTACCGGGAGCAATTTCCCGGCTAACGCATTTGTTGCCTGTATCGATGTCAATCCCTTGAATGCCGACGGACTTATGGTCGTGTTCTCGAACTACGGGGTGCTTAGTTTGTTTCATTCTGCGGATGGAGGAGCTACCTGGACCTCTGTTTCAGGAAATCTCGAGGAGCATCCCGACGGCTCAGGTTCGGGCCCTTCGGTGCGATGGGCCAAAGTCCTGACATACCAGGGTGAGAAAGTTGTTTTCGTCGGGACATCGGTGGGCTTGTTCTCAACCACAGCATTGAAAGGCGACTCTACAGTATGGGTGCAGGAAGCACCCGACAAAATAGGTTCGGTGATCGTCGATATGATAGACGCCCGCTCAACCGACGGCTTCGTCGCCGTGGCAACCCACGGGAACGGGGTGTACAGCGCGACATACAAGCCTTCGGCGGGGATAGCAGACCGGGATCCAGGATTCATGATCCGGGATCCTTACCCAATTCCAGCAAGGGACATGATAACCCTGCCGGTTGAAACCGCTGTTGGCGGACCGCTTGAAATCAGGCTGACGTCCGCATCGGGACAGGACCTTGGAGTAATATGGAAAGGTGCATGTAAAGCGGGTCGCCAGCTCATCAGTGTTAAGCTGGAGGGGCGCCCGGCGGGAGTCTGTTATTTAACCGCCATTACCTCATCCGCGAAGCAGACAAAGAAAATAATCGTGATGCCCTAGCCGTGATTCTTGGGTAGGATCAAGGATCCAGCAGCTTAACTTTTTCCTTCAGAATCTCAAGAGTGAGCTGAATTGTTTTCAGGTGGGTGCGGAATGAAAGAATGGCGAGGCGAAGGGTGTACTTCCCGTTCAGGATGGTGGAGGAAATGAACACCCTTCCGTCTTTTACCACCTCTTCAGCGAGTCGTTTGTTGAATTCATCGGCGTCTCCTGTTTTGGGGATCCAGCGGTAGGTCACTACCGAGAGTTCGGGTTCACATTCCGTTTCGAAACCCAGCTTGCGGATCTCACGGTAGAAATATTTCGCCAGCAGCAGTTTTTCCTCAAGGGCGGCTGTAAAGGGTTTTGTGCCAAGCAGCTTCAGCGGCAGCCAGAACCTCAGTCCCCGGAAGTGCTTTGTGAGTTCAGGTGAAAGGTCAGAGGGCGAGGTTTCATCGGCCGGTCCCTGGGCGTCCTGGAGGTAGGTCGCCAGGTAATAATGCGAATTTCTCAGGCTTTCCATGTCTTTTACAATAACGGCGCCGAGTCCGTAAGGCAGGAATAATCCCTTGTGCGGATCAATGCTGACTGAATCGGCTTTTTCAATGCCGGCCAGTTTTTGTTTTCCTTCATCTGTGAGGATGAAGAAGCCTCCGTATGCGGCATCCACATGAAGCCAGAGATTGTTTGCTGAGGCGATATCCCCTATTCTTTCAAGGGGATCGACAGCGCCCACGTCGGTCGTGCCTGCGGAAGCAACGATAAGGAAGGGATTGAGCCCGTTTTCTTTGTCATTGCGGATGACATTCTCCAGTTCATCGACCTGCATCCTGCATCCTGCATCCATTTCAACATACCTAAGAATACATTCGTTCAGTCCGGCAATGCGGATGGCTTTCTGAACCGAATGATGCGTCTGCTGCGAAAGGTAGATCACCGATCTTTCAATATCCTTCGGCCTGATCGCTTTGGCATCCCTTGCGGTCACAATGGCGATGAGGTTTGCGATGCTGCCTCCGGATGTCAGGTTGCCTGCTGAAGTTTTCGGAAAACCAAGAATTTCGGCGAGCCATGCGATCATCATATTTTCCATTCGTACGGCCCCTGGTGAGCCGAAAAACAAAGCTGCCAGCCTGTTGGTTACATCGGCCAGGTAATCGCCCAGGGCCGAATAATAAATTCCTCCGCCCGGAATGAATCCCAGGTAGCCTCCCGATGCGGGGTTGAGTCCGGGGGTATCAACGTTGATTTTTAAGAGTTCCAGCGCCTGGTCTATGCTCATCGGCTCATCCGAGATCGGTGAGTCAAGCAGCCCGATGCCTTTGTCTTCAGTGTATTCGTATGCTTTCAGGGTTTCAATCTGGTTCAGAAAATCTTCACCATAAGAAATAACTTTTGCCCTTGTTTTCTTTCGCTCGCCTGCAGTGGGTTCAAGCCCACGCGAGGCCTTCTCGAGCTGTTTGAGTCTCCGGATCATTTGATGGGGATTGGTTCGGCAAAGGTA
>SESA01000491.1_pt1 | contig 25367 bp, 23 predicted proteins | sample 3171451 | NCBI WGS metagenome assembly SESA01 (sample SAMN06051862, study PRJNA518727) | freshwater metagenome | biome: subpolar coniferous forest; feature: holomictic lake; material: water; isolation source: holomictic Lake 227, 8 m depth | place: Canada: near Kenora, Ontario | collected...
ATGCCAGTGAAGCCCGACCCAATGGAAAAGCAACCGGATGAGCTATTTATGTGCATAGGGATTGAACTCATTGGTAAACACGTCTGAGGGCTTGACTTCACCCGGTTTTATCGAACCGTTGCTTTCAAGAATGGCAATCCATTTTGCTATATCCTGCTCACTGACCGTAAACTGATCTGCCGCCAGAAGTTCCGGTACACGGGCAGCAATACCCGTTCGCTTCTCGATGATCTTTGCTGCCTCTTCCGAGTTGCGTGCATCACTCTTGATGAAATCAACAGCATCAAGAATTGCCCTGACAAACCCTCTCACTGCTGCCGGGTTGCTCTGAATAAAATCATCGCTGAATGCCCACCCGCCTATCTGATTAATCTGAAGGGCATCGAAATCAGTGAGAATCACCCTGATCCCACCCCTCTTTATGATCAGTGAGGCTGCCGGTTCAGTGACAGCGATGGCGGCTACCTCACCCTGCCGCAATGCCTGCTCCTGCTGTCCCACATCCCGAAGGGCAATAAATTCAACCTTGCCGGGATCCAGACCCTTTTTTTTCAGGTATTCAACCACAGGATACCAGGTAATGGTCTGCGGACTGGCAACCACCTTCCGACCGAGAAGATCTTCTGGTTTTTTGACAGGAGAATTTTCAGCAACGAGAAAGCTGATAAGGGGAGTTTTAGCCGTAGAGATGGCCGAAGGAATAACAATCTTGACCTTGTTGCCTGCTTTTCTGGCCTGAATCATGGCGGTAGTGATAGAAGCGCCGGCGTCATTCTGAGCGGCAGCCACCGAAACGATATTGGCAGGACCGTGAGCCTGTTTGCCTGTCCACTGAATCCTGATTCCCTCTTTTTTAAAGAACCCTTTTTCCTCGGCCACAAAAGCCACGTCCGATAGCGTTTCAGGAAGACGGATCGTAAATTCCTTTTTTTGAGCCTCACCAGGCTGGCTGCCGGATGACGGAGATGTCACTTTTTTGGTGCACCCACCCAGAGCAAGAACTGACAACAACAGAAAAGCTGTCGAAAGGCGTTGTATGAAAAAAGGTAAAGGTCTGCTGTTCATGATGGTTGTTTCTCCACATTCCCGGTCTGTTGAATAAAAAATAAACGCGGCGTCAGAGTATCGTTGACGGGAAAATGACCTCGTCAACATTGGGGCCATCCGCATAGCTCTTTTCCACACTGAACCCGTTGGCGCCGTTCTGAAGCAATTCCCACACCTGCTGTCGGCTTCTGTTGAATTCAGCCGATCTGCGGGCTCCATTGCGTGGTCGAGGCAGCGCGATGCTGACAACATCCTTGATACTGCCCGGATTAACCGTCATGACAGCAACCCGGTCAGAGAGAAAAACGGCCTCGTCAATACTGTGGGTGACAAACACAATGGTTTTGCCGGTTTTTTCCCAGATAAGGAGCAGCTCATCCTGCAATGTCTCCCTTGTTTGAGCATCCACTGCGGCAAAGGGCTCATCCATCAGCAGCACCTCTGGATCATAGGCCAGAGCCCTTGCAATAGCTACCCGCTGTTTCATACCACCGGACAACTCGTAGGGAAAGCGGTCAGCAAACCCCTGAAGCCCGACAAGATTGATATATTTTTCACTGATAGCGGCCCGCTCTTTTTTGGGAACACACTTGATCTCCAGACCAAGTTCCACGTTCTGACGAACACTCCTCCAGGGGAAAAGAGCATATCCCTGAAGAATGATCCCCCGATCCAGATCAGGCCCGGTCATGAGCTTTCCGTCAATGAAAATCTCACCGGACTTTACCGGAGCAAGACCGGCAAGCATATCGAGTAACGTTGACTTACCGCAACCACTTGGGCCGACAATCGAAAGGAACTCACCTTTTTTTACCTTGAGGTTGACTCCCTTGACTGCTACGAACTCCTTCGGTCTGCTGCCATTCCTCCTGACGCGGTAAACCCTGTCAACATCTTTAATGACAATCTTATGGTCGTTCACGGTGCTCCGTTTTGAATTGGGGTGTTGTCCCGCATTGGTGCCTGACAACGAACCAGTGTATTACTATGAAATTTCTCTCTTTACCGCAGAGTAGTTTTCTGCATTATTCAGCCTCTCAATATAATCACAGGGAGCGAGAGAGAAATCCCGCTTAAGCGGTAACTTACATACCATAAACAAGTTAACCGATATCAGGCTGGCGAAGGCAATTCACGACAATCAATTGACAGGGTGAGGCTCGTCATGTTGCTTTCTCAGTGTCGAGAAAGCACAATCCACTACACCAGCACGGCATGAAAGCCGACATTCAGCATAGCCTCTTTCAGATGCTGCAAGCCGATAATGGCATCGTCAAAACATACGGTCACGGTTTTCGCCAGCAGGTTGACCCTGACACCTCGAACAGCAGCAATCTCTTCAAGTGCCATACCCACGGTCTCGGCACTCTCTCTGGATTCAATTGTCGGAACCGACCATTCTACCTCCAGAAATTCCTTAAACTGACATGCACAGGCCATAACACCACTCCTTCATTTATTTGTTTTGAAAAATTCTCGTCAATCGTCAGCCTTACGCTTCCCCCTCAACACCCTCTTGGTCATCCGTCAGAGAGCAATAAATTCCGGACACGCTTCCTCCGGCACGGCTGTTTTATGCTGTCGAGACTTTTTTCCGGAATTCGAAGAGATGCGCCAGTAAAATCCTTTTTGTTCAAGCAGTTCGGCATGGGTACCACGCTCAGTGACTTCGCCATGATTGATGACAAGAATCTGATCAGCTCCCCGAATGGTGCTCAGCCGGTGGGCAATGACGAAGCTGGTTCGACCCTCCATCAGGCGATGCATTGCCTCCTGGATATGCTTCTCTGTGCGGGTATCGACGCTGCTGGTTGCCTCGTCGAGAATCAGGATGGCCGGATCGGCCAGAATAGTTCGGGCAATGGAGAGCATCTGCCGCTGCCCGTGACTGAAGTTGCTTCCCCGTTCAGAAAGGATGGTATCGTAGCCAAGGGGCAACTGATGGATAAAGGTGTCGGCATTGGAGAGACGGGCAGCCTCTCTGATTTCCTCGTCCGTAGCATCAAGGCGGCCATAGCGAATGTTTTCCCTGACCGTACCTGAAAAAAGAAAGGTATCCTGCAGCACAATACCGAGCTGGCGGCGCAGCTCTACCTTCGGAATTTCACGGATATCACGACCATCAACCAGAATTTTGCCACTACCCGTCTCGTAAAAGCGGGTCAGCAGATTGACAATGGTGGTTTTACCCGCACCAGTCGGTCCGATCAACGCTATGGTCTGGCCAGGCCGGGCATGAAGGCTCACCTCCTTCAAAACAGGCACTCCATCCCGGTAGGAGAACGATACAGCTTCAAAAATGATATCGCCCCTGATTTTCCGGAGCGCAGTTACATGGTGAGCATCCACTTCCGGGATTTCATCTATAATTTCAAAAACGCGCTCGGCACCCGCCAGTGCTGACTGGAGAAGGTTATAGAGGTTGGCTATTTCATTCAGGGGGCGCCCAAACTGGCGGGTGTAGCTGATGAACATAGCAATGACTCCAACGGTACTCATACCCAAAACTGCCATGATTCCTCCGGCGCCCGCCACAATGGCGTATGCCGCGTTATGGATGGCATTCATCATCGGACCTGTCAGACCACTGAAGCTCTGCGCCCTGATGGCGGCAAGCCGGAACTCCTCATTGACCCGGTCGAATTTCGCGGTGAAAGCATTTTCCTGACCGTAGGCCTTGACCACCTTCTGAACCCCGATCGTCTCTTCAATGAAACCGTAGAGCCGACCCAGGGATGCCTGCTGCTGGCGAAACCTTGTTCGGGTTTGAGCGGCAAGCCACCGATTGCTTAAAATCGTCAGGAGTGAGATAGTCAATACGCTGATTGCCGCCAGGATAGGATTGATGCAGAACATCGCAATCGCTACACCGACCGTGCTCAAGGAACCAGAGACAATCTGCGTTACACTGTTGCTCAGCACCTGGTTGATGTTTTCGACATCGGAAGTCAACCGACTCATCAGTTCCCCCTGAATACGCCGGTCAAAAAAATTGAGCGGCAGATGGAGCAGCTTGCTGAAAAGATCTTCACGAAGGTCCCGCATGGTACGCTGGGCCGCACCTGCCATGACATGGCTTTGCAACAGGTAGAGCGCGCCACTGGAAACATAGACAAGAAGCATCAGCAAGAGAAGCCGTGACAGGCCAGTCAAGTTTCGGGTAACAATATGACGGTCAATAACTTCCCCAAGCAGAATCGGCCCGACCAGATCGAGGCATACCGTACCCACCACCATCAAGGCAGTGAGAAACAGGGAGATTTTCTGCCGACGCAGATAAAACCAGATCCGCAGGAGCGTTTCCCTTGTTTTTTGGGGACGCTGCACCTCACGATGTGCATGGCTCGCTCCCATCCTTCCCATGAGGTGAGGGAGTTCGACTGGCTGAGATTTCTCTTGAAATTTAGTGCTCACTATGAATTAACACTCCATTTTCAGTCTGCGAATTGTAAATGTCCCGGTAAAGCTCACAGGAATCAAGCAGCTCATGATGTGTTCCCTGAGCGATGATCTCTCCGTCATCGAGCACCAGAATTTTGTCGGCATGCAAGACCGAGCTGATGCGTTGGGCCACTATGAACCTTGTCTGGCGAGAACCGTTTTCTGCAAGGGCTTTCTGGATATTTGCCTCAGTATGCAGATCCACCGCACTGGTACTGTCATCGAGAATGAGCACCGATGGCTTGAGAAGCAGGGCCCGGGCAATAGCCAGCCGCTGCTTTTGACCTCCCGAGAGATTTACTCCTCGCTGCCCTACAACCGCTTCATAACCTTCAGGGATGCGATTGATAAATTCTTCGGCCTGGGCACTCCTTGCCGCAGTTGACATTTTTTCAAACGAGGCATCCGGCTCACCAAGACGAATGTTGTTCATAATCGTTGTACTGAAAAGAATCGACTCCTGCAGTGCTATGCCGACATGAGTACGCAACTCCTTCTCTGGAATCTGGCGGACATCCACACCGTCAAGCGTCACCCTTCCCCTGAAAACATCATAGAAACGGGGAATCAACTGTACGAGACTCGATTTGCCGGAACCTGTTGCCCCGAGGATAGCAATACTCTGGCCGGGCTCCGCCTCAAAACTTATGTTCTTCAGCACAGGATCATGAGCGGAAGAAGAGTAGCTGAAACTCACGTTTTCAAACACTACCCTGCCCGTCGGGCGTGAGAGAAAACGGTGTTCATTTGCAGGTTTCGTCAGCATCGGCTCGCTGTCAAGCAGTTCCTCAACGCGCTGAGCCGAGGCCTGGGCGCGTGAGAGCTGTATGATCATATTGCTGAACATCATAAGGGTAATGATGGCCTGGCCGAGATAATTGATAAACGCCACCACTTCGCCAACCAGCATTCCATGAGAGTGAACCTCTCCAGCCCCAATCCAGAGAGCTGCAACAACCCCGACATTCAAGGTGAGCATCATCACCGGCGTGGTACGGGAGCTCATACGGACAGCATCGGTCATCTGCTGAATCAGTGCATTGTTGACCACATTGAAACGGGCAGATTCATGCTCGGAACGGGCAAACGCTTTTACCACCCGCACCCCGGCCAGATTCTCCTGTAACACGGTATTCATACCATCAAGCCCTCGCTGCACCCCGGTGTAAAGAGGAAATGTCTTGCGAATGATCGTTACCAGTGCAATGACGAGAAGCGGCAATATCACAATAAAAATCAGCCCGAGCCTTGGACTGATCCACGCAGCCATCAGCAGGCTGCCGACCATGAGCAGCGGCATTCGCACCATTCCGCGCATCATCATCATGACCATCTCCTGAATCTGGTTGACATCGCTGGTAAGGCGGGTAATCAGTGCGCCGGTATCGAGCCTGTCGAGATTGCCGAACGAGAGCGTCTGAACCTTTTGAAACAGGGCACCACGCAGATCTCCACCCATTCCATAAGCTGCCCGGACGGCAAAATATCCACAGCCAAAACCACAAACTGCCGCTGCCACCATAAAGCAAAGCATCCAGAGAGCGGTATGGATGACAACCCCGGTGTCAGAACGGGCAACACCGTAGTCAATGATATATTGCACCATGCGAGGCTGCATAAGATCAAGCACAACTTCACCAAGCATCAAAAGCGGTGCAATAAGCGCAAACTGCCAGTGTAGTTTGAGAAAACGAAATAATTTGAATAAAGCATTCATAAAACCTTCCGTCTTCGCTCAATCATATCCGCTGGAGAAAAGCTGACATGCCCCTTCATCACTAACGCACTCTCTCCATCAGCCCTGGCGCAAGAATGGCGCTTCCCAGATCCTCGAGCAGCGCCGTCGCTCCACGGTAACCCGAACAGGCCCTGTCAAGCAAAATACGATCAGAAAGAGGAAACGAAATCGCAAGAAAAGGCACACCCAACTCCTCGGCTACATCCCGCTCCAGAGTGCTGCCCAGAATAAGTCGAACTTCTCCGGCAGCATCTCTGAGGAAATCGCTTATTTCAGCTTGATCTTCACTGAACAGCACTTCACTTTCATAGCCAGAAACCCATGCAGAAAAAAAGTGGACAAGCTCATCCCTCACTTCTTCAGGAGGATTATCGGTTATAACCAATCTCAGAGGCAAGAGGCCAAGACTCCCGGCAAGGAACTCCCCGATACCCGCAACCTGGGCGCTCTCACCCACCAGCGCAAATTCCCGCTGAAAACCTGCACGGTAATAACTGTCTGCAAGGCGGGCGAACTGGTGGTTCAATCGTGACTCCTCACGATCGACAAAGTCGGCGGTGCGAAGCGGATCCAGCCCCAGCAGTTCTGTCAGGCGATTGAGAAGTTCCCCGCAAGCCGAGCCAACCGGCAGGCCTTTCAGATTCATTGAAGGAGTACCGTAACGCTCTTCGAGAAGTCTGGCAGGGAGTTCTCCCCACACCGAAACAACCAGATTGAGTGCCGCTTCCGGAACCTTCTGCCAGGAGGCAACACTTTGTTCATCACCCAGCAGCAGATTCGGAAGCAAACCAATGCCTTCGAGTAACCGTCCCAACTCATGAAGATTGCCTCGCCAGAAAGGATCCTGGTTCGGGATAACACCCCAGACATTGACCATCCGATCCGGGATGGAAGGCGGTTCTGAACCTTTCACTACATCAGGTAGTTGCTCAATCAAGGCTTTAACTGCCAACTGGTAGCCGTGGTGGACATCTCCACTGAATCCGGGAGTATTGGCATAAATGACCGGAAACTCCTGCTCAAGTCCCTCTCTGGCCATTGCTGGAACATCATCACCAACCATCTCAATAGAGCAACCGGTCACGATGGCATAGAGATCTCCCTTTACTACCTTTACACTATTTTTAAGCTGCTCGCGCAGGCGGGAACCTCCGCCAAACACGACATGTTTTTCGGCGATATTGCTTGATGAAACCGGTGGACTGCCGAAAGGGTCATTGCCTCCGGAAAGACGTGTCAAGCCTAAATAGTGCTGAACTCCACATCCCGAAGTGCTGTGTATGACCGGAACAACCCCTTCTATGGCTTCAAAAAGCTGCAATGCTCCATGCAGGGCGCATGAGTTGCGTGATCCTTCCAGATGATGCGTCATACTATTTTACCTCCTGCTTGATATGCCAGTTATGGCTGCGACGATACCATGCCTCCTGATAGGGAGATGTAACGCTGCTTAAAGATGCCCCGAAAGAGCGGTTGAGAAGCGCAGTTCTGATGCTTCGAACCAGTCGGACTGCACCACTGTAACCTGTTATACCAATTGCCTCAAACGATACAACAGGAATTCCGAGACGGGCAACCTGCCCAAGATGGGTTGAATCACCCAGATAGAGGTCGGGAGAAATTTTGCGAAGAATGGAAATTTCCTCAAAAACCTGACCATCGGAGACATGAATCTGCAGTGAGGGATTCCGGGCAGTCAATTCTTCGAGATTCCTCGTATGGAGGCGATCGAGATGACTGACGGTTACACCAGCAACTTCCCCGCCAAGCTCTTCGACAAAGTCAAGCACACTGAAAGCACTTGCTGATGATAATGATATATAGACCCTGAGCCCTGCAAGTGAAAAATCCCCCAGTTGACGGTGCACCTCTGCGGCTTTCTGATGATGCAGCTTTTCGGCGGCCTCTTTCATGTCAAGAAGAGTGGCAATCGAGATCAACCATCGACCAGTTGCCTCAATCCCGATCGGCCTCGAAACATCAATAAGTGGCACTCCGTATTTTTCCTGCAGAACACTGCCAAGATACTGGGTTGCGTCAGGAGTGAGCGAAATGGAAGCACGGGCAGAAACTGCCAAGCGGAAAGCATCTGTCGTCGAATCGTCAGGAAGCACATTGAGTGTTATGCCAAGCTCTTCCAGCAACCCTTCTGCCTCTCGCCTGTCCTGAGGATTTTCGGCTACTGAAAGCAGATTAAGCCTCTCATTTTTTTCCGTCGGAGGTTTTTGCGTGCAGAGATACTTCAGCAAGGCATGCAGGGCGGTATCATAACCTGAAACAGCATTTTGAGACGAAAATCCGGTCACATAGAGTGGCACTATGGGTAGCTCGAGCTCTTCATGCAGCTCTTCGACAACCGAATGGATATCGTCGTTGTTTATGGCAATTACCGGGTTACCAACTATGAATATCACCGAAGGATGATAGCGACGATGAAGTGCAAGGATCGCCTTGCGAAGCTTTAAGTCAGCTCCCATGATGGTATCGCGCTCATCGAGGTTGGTAACCACCCAGCGGGTATTGCTTCCGGTGGAGATATGGTAGAGGCCTGCTGCTGCACAGCCTCGCGCTCCATGAATAATGGTAATACTGTCACGAATACCGGAGAGGATTCGGAGCGCGTAAAGAAGGTCATCGTGGCTGCTCTGGGCAAAGGTGCGGATGCGCTGCGCAATCTAATCAGCAGTAAACTCAATGGATGCTGCTGAAACAGGACCAAGCCATGCACCAAGGGTATCAAGACGCTTTTCTCGGCTGCGGGGCGCTTTTGCACGTAATGGAGACATATATTCCTTTCAATCGTTTTCAAATCGGTTCATATAGAGGCCATCTCGTGGACAACTCCGGCTTCAACATCAAATATCCTGTCGCCCCACTCTCTGGCCCACTTCTTCAGTTCTGGAGCGTTAAGCGGCTTGGGAATCACCGACTCTTCATTTTCATCGATGTATTTGGCAAGATCGCGGTAGACCTGGGCCTGTGGAGAGCCGGGTGCGGCTTCAATGACCGTTTTACCGTACAGTTCACTCTGTGCCACAACCAGTGAACGTGGCACATAACCAATCACCTGTGTGCCTGTTTTTTCGGCAAAATCATCGATGAGTGCCGGTGCATAAGGTGCAAGAATACTGTTGGCGATAATTCCCCCAAGACGCGCTCCGCCGGAAGGCGCATATTTATTGACCGCCTTGAAAAGATTGTTGGCGGCAAAAATTGCCATAAAGTCCGACGAGGTCACCACGAAGGCCCGGTCAGCAAGACCATCACGGATAGGCACAGCAAAGCCTCCGCAAACGACATCACCAAGAACGTCGTAAAGCACGAAATCAGGCTTGAACTCATCAAACACTTTCAGTTCCTGAAGCAGTTCAACGGCGGCATTGATACCCCTGCCGGCACATCCGACACCTGGCACCGGTCCTCCGGCCTCGATGCAGAGCACTCCACCAAACCCAACTGCGGATACATTCTCGATCCTTACCTTGCTCTGTTCGCGCAAGGTATCGAGCACCGTCGGCAGATCGTTTCCTCCACGCAGAATGGTCGTTGAATCGCTTTTCGGATCGCAGCCGATCTGAATCACCCTGTATCCGGCTTCCGCCAGAGCAGCACTGATATTGGAGGTGGTTGTGGATTTTCCGATCCCTCCCTTGCCATAAATTGCAATATGTTTACCCTGCTTGTTACTCATACAAGAATACTCCTGTTATTGATAATCCACTTGTAACGGCACTTATGCCCTCCGGTGAATAAAGTTTCCATAGACCACACAGCCCGCTTTGTCATGCGACTTTTCTTTGAAAGATCGGCAGTGTTTCATCTTCAATCCGGTAAATATCATGCACGATACTTATCGAGTTGTTTGAACTGTCGAAGAGCTGATCATAGCTGAAACCATACTTTCTGTAGATCGCCGCAACTTTCTTGTGGAGATCAAAATGCCAGGCCGGTTCCGGTGTACGATGCCCTTGCAAAGCAGAACCGGGATTGGGGTTCCAGCTTCCTGCATGGCAGATAACACCCTTTGAAGCAAGGTATTCAACCCCTTCGAGTGTTGAATCTTTGGGTTCAAGACCTGCGACGATATTTGAGCGCACCCTTCCCCAGCCAAAAACCTCCACTTCATACTCCAGTGTCCGGATCCAGTGTTCCCAGCCACCGCATTGCAAATCCTTGCCTGGGCATATCGCCTTGAAAATATTCCGATCCCAAACCTCTATGTTGGTGGCAATGGTACGATAGCCCGCCTCCTTGTACTTGTCGATGACAGTGAGGTCATGAGGAGCGCCAACAACAGCCGTTGCGTTAAAATCCGCAAGACCGGTATGTTCCCTGATTGCATCCGCCACATCCAGATAATACTCCACCTCCCGACGCTCGGCCACAAAACCCCCGGTCAGGTTAAGATGAGTTGCACCTTCACGGTAAGCTGCGCCAACCGTCTCGCCAATCTGCTTTGGATATTTCCAGCCGATACCTTCCGCCTCACCATAGGTTTCTTTCGTTGCATTGATGTTGCAAAACTTGCAATCCTGACCGCTCTCTTTAAGGGAACACTCATTGCTGTAGGCAATCGAAATGATTCCGTCACAATTGTAGCGTGCAATAGTGCGCATACTCGTTCCGTCAGAAGTTTTCATTCCGTAAAAATCAGGCCGCTCAAGAAAGTCTACAGGAAAGATGAGTTCCCCTTGATGAGCGAGATAATATCTCCCTTTGTCATAGATGAGAGAGTATGGCGAGCGGCGATCCCATCTGAGATTATAGGTCAAACCAGTGGGTGAGCGAAAGCCGTCAGGAAATGCAATTCCTACATGGGTTTCATAGGCCATCTCGAAACAGGAGTGAATTACTTCCCGATATCGGCCACCAAGATCGAGATGCCGGAAAATTTTCGGATCAAAACTTATTCCCTCAACCGATGTTGAATTTTTCAATTCCAGCTCTTTGTACAATCTTTCTTTCAGATTACTCATATCAACTCGCTCCCTCTTTTTTTAAGCTAAACACTATTTTATTGGTCTGACTTGCTCTACACTGCAATGTTTTCAACTGATATCTGACACTTTCCGGCAAAATGAATCTTTAAGGCAAGCAAAAGATGAAGCGGTATAAACAGCAGAAATACACTCCAGGAACCGAACAACTCTGCTGTCACTCCACCGATTATCGGGCCAACAATGACCCCAAGCATGGTAAACATCGAAAAGAGAGCTGCGGTCTTGCCTTTTTCTGAATTTGCATGTGCGGCACGGGTAACATTGACAAGATTGAACATGCCAAGACCAATGCCGACTAATACTGTACCTGCAACAAGAAAGAGTGGATGCCAGACAGAGGACAAAAGCAGCAACCCGGTAACGACAACCGCAATACTTGTCAGGTAGAACCTCTGCTGTCCAAGTTTATCGAGTACTCTTCCAAGCGAAAAGAGTGTTGCAATAAAAATCACCCCTTCGATTGAAACAAAGAGGGATGCGACTTGCGCCGTCAAATGAAATACCCGCATGGCAATAACAACAATGAAGGCATTGAAGCAGGAAAATGTAGCCAATGCCAGAGCTTCGGCACAGGAAGCCTCGAGGATATTGCGATCCTTGAAAAACTCTTTGAAATGGCCATACTTTTCAGCAAACGTCACTGCCGCAGCACGTTTGGTGTCAGGAAAAATCGATGTCGCCAGAAAAACAAGCAGAACCACAGAGGCACTGACGAAATAAAAAGTAACATTGAAGCCAAAGTATTTACTTATTGAGGCTCCGCATAGTGGACCGAGAAATACAAGACCGAATGAATGTGAGCCTCTTTGCCACCCGGCTTTTTCACTGCCAACCATTCGGACAAATTCAAGGAATACGCTTGTCATGGGAATAAATCTGAACGCAGCAAAAAAGCCGATAAGGGCAACAATGCAGAGAAGAGCATTTGAAGTGCGTGCAAAAGGAAAAAGCAGATAGAGAATGGCGCTTGTTAAAGCTCCAGTAATAAATACCTTTCTCGGACCAACATGATCAACCAGAATTCCAATAGGCAAAACAGTCAACAGCAAACCGACTCCCTGCACACCTCCGATCAAACCAATTTGTGCCGCCGTTGCGCCAAGCTCAATAGCATAAAGTGTGATGGCCATCTGGGCAACACCCATTCCCATACCGCCAACGACGGAAAAAATCATGAACTGCATCAGCAGCTTGTTATCGCGAATCACTTTTTTCATGCTACATGCTTTCTCACGTTTCAAAAATCTTGATCTGACAACCAAATCATTCTTCTTACAGCTCTTCCCCTTGCCAATAAATGCCAATAAATTGAATATTAACAGCCTTCTACCATAAAAATACCGTAAACATGGTAAGCACCGGAGTTAACCTCCCTGCTCCGGGATGTGGACTGAATGCCAAAAAAAAGCGTTACAATCAGGCCACTTCATCCAGCAACAGCCCTGCCTGGTGCAGAAGCCAGTAATGGCCCTCCAGCCTGAGCAGCTCGTCATGACTGCCACTCTCCACGATTCTTCCCTGCTCCAGAACACAAATGGTATCCATCTGCTGTACTGTGGACAACCGATGGGCTATGACCAGCAAGGTACGGTCAACTGAGACCCGGTGAATAGCTTTCTGAAGCACCTCTTCGGTTCTTGAATCAAGAGAGGCCGTTGCTTCGTCGAGAATCAGGATCCTCGGATCGAATATCAGGACACGGGCAAAAGAGAGCAACTGCCGCTCACCAGCCGAAAGAGTGCTGCCGCGCTCCGACAGTATGGTGTCGTAGCCAAGAGGCTGACGAAGAATAAACGGTTCAGCTCCAACCAACTGGCATGCCTCCCTGACCCGTTCTTCTGAAATGTGAGATTGAAAGAAGCGGATGTTATCAAGAATTGTGCCTGAAAAAAGAGTGACATCCTGCTGAACAATGCCGACCGAGCGTCGCAATGCCTCGAGAGGCCAGTGACGAACATCCTTGCCATCGATGATTACAGCCCCGGAAGTGACGTCATAAAATCTGGTGACAAGATTCATGATTGAGCTTTTGCCTGCTCCTGTAGCCCCGACAAAACCGACCCGCTCACCTGGCTGGATCAGGAGATGAATATCATGCAGTACCGGATGACCTGGACGATAGGCCAGAGAGACCCCATCGAGTTCTATGCGCCCCTCCACCTCAGGCGCTTTTGCACCATCGACCTCTTTGATATCAGGCACCTCCTGCAAGGTGCGGCTGATACGCCCTGAGGCAACAATAGAGGATTGCTGCGTGTTCATCTGCTGCGATATGGTATTGATCGGCTGAAAAAAACGCCGGATATAGCCGACAAAGGCATACAACACACCAAAAGAGATGGTGCCGCCAATCACCCCTTTTCCGCCAAACCAGACAAGGGCGGCGACGGCAAGGTCTCCAAAAAGTTCTGTAATGTTAAAAAAGAGCAGAAACCACTTGTTTTCAAGAATGGTAGCCGCCAGCAACGCCTTGTTGCGCTCTTCGAGACGTTTCTGCTGCTTTGCCTCCTGATGAAAAATCTGCACAATGGTCATACCACTCAGATTTTCGGCCAAAAATCCAATGACCACACCAAGCCGGTGACGAACTTCGGTATTGACAGTGAGGATTTTCCTCTGAAAACAGATGGCGAGAATGACAACCGGCGGGATCAGGAGAAAACAGTAAAGTGCAATGCTCACGTCAAGATGCAGCATGAACGCCATAATAAGCAGCAGGGAAAAAACGCCCCTAAGCGTATTCGACAAAAAGAGGGTAAAGAAATTATTGAGCGCTTCGGTATCGCTTACCACATTGGTCATGATACGACCGGCACTGTTCTGGTCGAAATAGCGCAGAGCAAGTCGCTGAATGTGTCGGAAGAGATCTATGCGAAGAGAGCGCACAATCGAGAGCCCAATGCGCTGCAGCACTATATCCTGGTACCAGGTAAGCGCAAAGGCCAGAAGTACCAGCCCCAGATAGGCTGCCGCCATGCCGAGAATCGCCCCGGAATCAGGTTTTGAGACTGTCACATAACGGTCGATAACCTCCTTGACCAACCACGGCTGGACAAGATCGATCAGCACAACCGCCACAACAAGAAAACAGACAAGTGCGAGTCTCGAACGGTGGGATTTCAGGTAAGGAATCAATGTCGCAAGAGATCCTTTCTTTGATGATTCTTCGTTCATAAAGCCTCCTCAAGACGACCAGCTTCCAGAACTTCCATCTCGGCATCGAGGTCAGGCTGAGAGATATCTCTCTCGCCATCAACTTCAGTGCTCTCCGGCTCACCTTCCTCTGACTGGCCAGCCTGCATGAACCATTGGCTGGCATATATCCCGCACCGGGAGATCAGTGTGGCGTGGTTGCCCCGTTCAACGATACGCCCCTCTTCAAGCACGATAATCTCATCGGCATGCTGAACTGCGCTTAAGCGGTGGGAGATGATGATGGTCGCCTTGAGTGGCCCTTTCGACTCGGAACCTGGCCTTGAGAGCTCCCGCAGATTGAGCAGAATCTGACGCTCGGTCGTGGTATCGACCGCACTCAGCGAGTCGTCCATGATCTGGAAAGCGGCATCCTTGTAAATCATGCGGGCAATGGCAATGCGCTGTTTCTGTCCACCCGAGAGGCGCACACCCCGCTCCCCAACCTCTGTAGCATACTTCTCGGGAAAAGCGACAATATTGTCATGGACAGCCGTAATTCGTGCACAACGTTCCGCCCGGTCAGAATCGGGATATTCGTCAGAAAAACCTATGTTTTCCAGCACTGTACAGGAAAAAAGAAAGCCATCCTGCGGCACGTAGGCAATACCCTCCCTGAGACGAGAAAGCGGATAATTGAGAATATCGACTCCGTCAACGAAAACGCTGCCATCCGGAGGATCGTAAAGGCGCAACAAAAGGTTGGCAAGAGTTGACTTTCCACTTCCCATCTCCCCGATAATGCCAAGGGTTTGCCCTGGCTTGACCGAGAAGGATATGTCGCTCAAAATATCCCGGTCACTCTCCGGATATCGGAAGCTCAGGCTTTTGACACATAAGGCCCCCTGCAGCGGACGATCCAGTAGAGGCCCTTTCCGGTCAAGCACTTCCGGAACAACACGAAGCAACTCATCGATCCTGTTGAGGGATGCAATGGAGCGTTGAACGATGTTGAGCACATTGCCCAATTGCTCCAGAGGCATACGCAACAGAGCCACATAGAGCGTAAAGGCCACAAAATCTCCAAGAGAGATGGTCTTCTGGGTGACCAGAAATCCGCCATAGCCAAGCACAAAAATAAACCCGATATTGACCATCAACGGCACCAGCGCTCCAAACAGTGCCGAGAGGCGTACAAACCGCATTTTCTCTTCAACTATGGTATCAACCCTCTTTTCAAAACGACTGATAACGACATGTTCCGTTCCAAAGGCCTTGACGGCACGAATACCTTCGATCACCTCTTCAGTCGTCTGGACCATGGCACCAAGAGCCTCTTGTGAACGCTGGGACTGCAACCGGATTTGGGGACCAAGCCACTTGACAAGAAGAGGAATACAGAGAAGAGGCCCCATGCCGGCAAGCGTCAGCCGCCAGTCAACATGCATAGCCATAATATAGATTGCCGCAAGCAGCATGGCCAACCCGCTCACAGCCTGGTTGATTCCCTGGGAAACCAGTTCACGCACAACCTCAACATCGCTCAAGGCATGAGAGATCATATCGCCCACGCTGTGGCGGTGATAGTAGGAGGGTGAAAGGGTTCCCCATTTTTCAAACAACTGCTGGCGCAACTGGTAGGTCAGTTGGCGCCCCTTATGGTGCACGAGGACTCGCCCACCCCAGCCTGTGGAAACCCTCACCAGACCAATCAAAACTATCAATCCAGCATAACCGGCCATTTCAGAGCTGCCCAGCCTGCCATCGCGCAAACTGTCCGTAAAGCTCCCCAGCAAACGCGGAATCTGTGCCGCAAGGAGGCTGCCACCAGCCACCATGCTGATACCAACCAGATAGAACAACCAGTGCAACCTGATATATGAAACAACAATCCGTAATCCCTTCATTTTGTTTTTCTTTTACTGACTTACCTTGGGAAGAAACTGCTCGTCAACGATCTGGCGGGCTGTAACCGTGGAGTGAGGGTTGATATCGCCAAGATCCTTGAGAATCCTGATCGCATTTTCAGTCCCGACAAAGTCTACCCTGCCACTCGTTTCCCATGTCGGGATTTCCCTGGAATAAATCTGTTTATAGGGTATTGGATCCTGCTGCAGCCCGGTTATGGCGAACTCTATCGCCTCATCAGGATGACTCTTGAGATACTCGACAGTTTTGAGATAAGCCTTGAGAAACCCTCTGACAACTTCAGGTTTTTCCTTGATAAAGGAGTTCCTGGCGAAGATGAAGGAGTGCTCATAATGGCCAAAGTAATCTGCGGCACGCTCCAGCACCTTGCCAAATCCCTCCAGTTCAGCCTTCACTCCGACAGTTTCGGTCGTTATGACCGCCTCGACCTTGCCTGCCTGCAGTGCCGCCAATGAATTTGCGCTGCCACCAGCGTTGACATATTGAAAATCAGAGGGCTTGAAACCCTTTGCTTTGGCAATGACATTAAATGCCTGGATGGTACCCTGACCCGGAGCACCGGGACTGACCGGTTTGCCTTTCAATTCTGCAAAACTCTTGTATTGGGGTTTTGCGACCAGCACAAAATGCTGACCTTTCGCTGGCGGAGCGCCGACAATGGTGATCGGGACTCCGGCAACAGCTCCAACAAGGACAGGAGAACCCATTCCTCCCAAATCCGCCTCACCTGCCGCTGCAGCAGTAACCGCCTCGACACCGCCAGTGATGGTTACAACCTTGAGGTCAATGCCCTCTGCGGCAAAAAAACCCTTCTTTATTCCAAAGCTTATGGGAAGATTGGCCGCACTTGTAGCATACCTGATAACCGTTTTCTGGCTTTCACCCTGCTTGAGGGCTGGTTGTTCGACCTTCTTTGTGCAGCCTGCTATAATCACGAAAAGCAACAGTAGCGGAAAAAATTTTATTCTGCCGGATATCTTCATTGTGCTCAAGGCTCCTTTTATATGTTTAATAGTTCAATGAACTGCGGCATCGCCACGCCATCTGTCGAAATGACGACCAAGCCGGTCAAGCGTAAAGTCAAGCGTAATGCCTGTCAAGGCGACTACCAGCACACCGGCAAAAACCTTGTCGGTCTGAAAAGTGGAACCCGCATACTGAATCATGTAGCCAATACCTTCAGCTCCCCCGAACACCTCCGCCACGATGACCCCAAGGAGTCCGCGTCCTGCTGCGAGGCGAAGTCCGGTGACCAGAAAGGGCAGTGAGGTCGGCAGGGCTATGCTGCGGAATATCTGCCAGCGACTGGCACCATAAGCACGCGAAACATGCACCAGATCATTGTCAATGGTGCTCATGGCAACCTGGAGATTGACGATCAGGGGAAAGATGGCACTCAGGAGAACCACCACAATCTTGGAAGTAATGCCAAGTCCAAACCAGATAATGAAGAGCGGCATCAAGGCAATTCGGGGTGTCGCCTGCATGGCTGCAATAAAGGGACCAAACGCATCCCGGATCAGTTTGAACCATCCCAGCAGAATCCCGACTGGAAAGCCTACAAGAATGGCCGCGCCATAACCGAAAAGAAACTCTTTTGCACTGATGGCGAGATTCTCGGCTAACGAGCCATCGCCGATAATTGCAATGAGGGCAAGCACCACTCGGGAAGGTGCGCTGATAAAGAGCGGATTGACAACTCTGAACTGAAAGAGCAGCTCCCAACCGATGAGAAACAGCACGATCACGCTTGAGCCCAGCAAGAGAGTGGCAATTTTCTCTTTTTTCGCTACGTTTGATTTCTGTAATACCGTCGCCTTTCTCATATTCCGCTCCCTATGTTTGCATTATCTTCAATGATCGCCCAGATCTGGTTCATCAGACCCCGAAACTCCTCCGAATCCTTGACATGACTCTTGCGGGGACGGGGAATTGAAATTGCTATATCGGCCAGCACATGGGCCGGACAAGCCGCAAAGACAATGACACGGTCAGAAAGCAGTACCGCTTCGTCAATCTGGTGGGTGACCATCAAGACGGTCTTGCCCACCTTTTCACACAGTTCAAGCAGCTCCCCCTGCATCAGTTCACGGGTAATGGCGTCAAGTGCAGCAAATGGCTCATCAAGCAGCAGCACCTCCGGATCACAGGCCAAAGCACGCGCCAGATTGACACGCTGCTGCATTCCTCCCGACAACTGGTGGGGATAATGGTTCTCGAATCCATTGAGACGAACCAGATTGACATAGTAGCTTGCCTTTTTTCTCGCCTCGCTCTGCTTCATGCCACCAAGTTCAAGCCCATAAGTGATATTGCGCCCAACCTTCCGCCAGGGAAGAAGAGATGCCTTCTGGAACACCATTGCACGATCTGTACCCGGCCCGCTGACTATCCGGTCATTGACCCTTATCTGACCCTGCTGATGTTTCACCAGACCTGCGATAGCGTTAAGAAAGGTAGACTTGCCACAACCGGAGAGCCCGACAATAGTCACAAACTCCCCTTCCCGGATATCGAGGTTCACCTTGTCAACCGCCACCATAGTGTTCCCGTTCTGCTTGTCAAGGTATCCAATCACCAGATCCTTGATGGAGAGCTTTACAGGGCGCTTGTCGGGAGATTTCAATAGTTCCGGGCGACTGCCGTTGAGCTTCACCGCACTGACCGCTTTTCCATTTGCCGGAGTGACAAGTGTGGACGGGAGCAGTGAGGCAACACTGCTTCTTTCAAGGATTGCTTCCTTCATGATGTTCCTCATAACATGTTAAACCGCAATCTTTCGGGCGGGACCACTTGCCTTGCTGCGGTCAAGATATTCGAATTGAGTAGTCCTGATTTTGTAGATCACCGCACTGCCAAGATCGTTTGTGGCGATACGCTCCCTGAACCTGGGGCTCTTGGCGCCGAGGCGTTCAACAGCCTTCCCGTAATCTGCAGAACCCGGACTGAGAGGCTCCGCATCACCGATCAAGAGGAGACTTGTCCACCGTTCAGGCGCCTGGTTATCATGCTGGAAATAAAACGATACCCGCCTGTTTTTCTCTATCTCCTTCACCTTGGCGCTCTCCTTGCTTGTCGAAAAAAAGAGATCCTCTCCATCCGGTGCAAAACTGCCTATTGCACGCGATACCGGAGCAAGATCACTCCGCACGTATGTAAGCAGGGCGTGTTTGGTATCGAGAATGTATTGCAGGATTTCACTCTGCGACTCTGTGTTGCTCATTGTTATGTCTCCCTGTGGTTATGTTTCTTCATAAAATATTTTCTGTTCATCTGCCTAACCTGCCGCCACTGCAAGCTGTGGTTGCGGGTATTGCCAGGGCCTTGGTCCATCACTGTCATAATCTCCCTGCTCAATCTGAAAAAGAGTAACGGCAAGACCTGCCGTTGGACTGACATTGTGCAAATCCGAAAACGAAAATCCATAGCGCTTGTAAATGCCTGCAATCTGCTGCTGCAAGTCAAAATGCCATGCGCTTTCCGGCGAACGATGCCCTTCAAGCACCGAACCAGCAACTGGCCTCCAGGTTGAGGCAGAACCAATAATCCCTTTCGATGCCTTGTATTCAATGCCTTCGAGGATGGAGCTTTTCGGCTCAATCCCCCCGACAATATTCGAGGCTACCCGCCCCTTGCCAAACACCCCGACAGCATACTCAAGCGCTTTTATCCAGTTATCCCAGCCACCGCAGTGATTGCGTTTGCCGGGGCAGATGGCGTTCCAGTAATTTTTGTCCCATATCTCGAGATTCATGCGAATACTGAAATAGCCCGCCTCCCTGTACTTGTCAATAACCGAGAAATCAAGCGGCGCACCAACCACGGCGGTTGCCCTGAACTCTTTAAGTCCGGTTCGGTTCTGGATTTCATCGGCCACATCAAGGTAATAGTCAAGCTCCTTGCGTTCATACAGAAAGCCGCTGGTCAGATTGAGATGCTTGCCGACACCAACCCCATAGAGTGTCGAGAAGACCTCACCAACCTGGCGGGGCGTTTTCAGTGTCGCATTTCTCACACTGTAATTGCAAAAAAGGCAATCTTCACCCTGCTCTTTCAGCACACACTCCTGACTGTAATTGACATGCACCTGCCCATCCTCTCGCAATGCGGCTATGGTATGAAACGGTACACCGTCACGGGTGGTCTGCTCAAGCAGTGGATGACGGCTTCGGCTGCGAAACTCGATCTCCCCGATCCGGGTTTTATTCTTTCCATACCGGTAAATGACCGGTTTGCCCTCTTCAGCTTCAAGGCCATAGATCGAGTTCTCCTGGCGCTGAAACCCCGTGTCAAAGCCCAGGCCTTTTACCTTCCCGTTCACAAAATTGTATTCCAGCGGAGTTGCCGGCGAAGCACCAGGCAGCTCACGGGCATTGGCAGTGGTGAGTTTTGAGACTTCATCCTCATCGACGCTCACTCCGTGAATAGCCAGATCGAGCTGAAGCTCCACCTCCTTGTAAAGCGCCGCTTTCAGCGCTTCATTGTTTGTTTCTGCATTAGCCATGTACAATCCGTGAAATATTGAGTGATGTTTCGGGAATATTCTCAGACACAAAAAAAGCCGACTCTCTGACAACAAGAATCGGCTTCCTTATAAACTTGTATGTGTAAATCAAGTGCTTTACAAAAGGGCGAAAACGTTGATGTCTCTATGCATAAGCAGAAGACAACAACACAAACTATGTGACCGTACGTTGAAATTCATGGCTTTTCTTCCTTGGCGAAATTCGTATTCTTCCTTCCCTTTTTTTACAATATCAGCAATACCATACACTCCCGAAATCCCGTCAATACGGCATCTTGTATACCGTAAAGAGGCTACCGCCTCAGTCAAGTGAGGGAAACTTCCACTGCGCAAGCCGCTCTCCCTCAAACTCTCCATACTTGATCTGAAACACCTGACCGTGATGAGGCGCTGACGCCGGCCCACTGTAGAGCTGAAGGGTTGTGAATCCGTAACGACGGAAAATCTCGGTTCCCTTGTCGAGCAGTTCCCAATGCCAGGCCGCTTCCGGGCTGCGATAGCCTTCGAGAGGCGTCCCTTTTTCCGGGCGGAAGGCGCTGAAATGGCAGACAATGCCTTTGGAAGCGAGGTACTCGATCCCTTCGAGCGTTGACTGCAGCGGTGCCAGACCACCGACAATATTGGTGTGCACGTTGCCTTTGCCGAACACATTCACCGCATATTCAAGGGAGGCAACCCAGTGTTGCCAGCCGCCATTGCGTTTCTCCTTGCCGGGGCAGATAGCCGCAAAGAGGTTGCGGTCCCACACCTCAAGATTGTGGGAGATATTGGTAAAGCCCGCCTCCCTGTACTTGTGAAGCACTCCGAAATCAGAAGGCGCACCGATAATACCGACCCCATAAAAAGAGCTGTACCGCTCCCTGATGGCATCAGCCACATCGAGATAGTACTCCTGCTCACGGCGTTCCGGCACAAACCCTCCCGTGATGCGGAAATGGTTGCCAACCCCGGCCTGCCGGGCCAGATGGTAGACCTCGGCAATCTGGCGGGGTGACTTGATGAGCACCTTGTTCAGGACGCCATCCTTGGCTCGTTCATTGATGGAGCAGAAAAGGCAGTCTTCCCCCTTGTCTTTCAGAGAGCACTCGTTGCTGTATGCCACACTGACGCCACCCTCCTGGCTGACATTGGCAACATGGCGGAACTTCTCACCGCTGCTGAGCACCGTTTCGGTAACCGGATGAGCCTTGTGAAAGGAGATCTCCCCGACACGCGCCCCGTCATCATAGAGCACCGGTTTGTGATTCTCAACCACCAGCGAGTAGGGCGTAAAACGGTTAAACCCGCCACGCGCAGTCACACCATGCGGCAGCGATATACCGGTCAGCCCTCTCTGGCGATTATAGGCGGAGGTATGTTCATAGTAATCCTGAAACTCCCGTATCTCAGCGGGATTATAATTGATACCCTTTTCAGCAAGCAGCAACCCAAGCCTCACTTCATCGAGCAGCACCTGCTTTGCCGCCTCCTTGTCATAAGTCACGACATCCGCCTCTCTGGTTATTTCAAGTTCTGCAACACTCATAGCTCTCTCTCCTTTCTCGGTATTGGTCAAATTGATTAATCAAGTGAGGGAAACTTCCACTGCTCCAGCCGATCTCCCTCAAACTCTCCAGCCTTGATCTGGAACACCTGGGCGCTATGCGGCCCCGAAGCGTTGCCGCTGTACATTTGAAGCGTCGTAAAGCCGTACCGTCGGAAGATGTCTGTCGCTTTATCGAGCAGTTCCCAATGCCACTCTGCTTCCGGACTGCGATACCCTTCAAGCGGCGTCCCTTTTTCCGGACGAAACGCGCTGAAATGGCAGACCACCCCTTTTGAAGCAAGGTACTCGATACCCTCCAGTGTAGACTCCAGAGGTTCAAGCCCGCCAACAATGGCCGAATGCACATTGCCCTTGCCGAAAATATCCACCGAGTACTCGAGAGCATCAACCCAGTGCTGCCAGCCACCATTGCGTTTCTCCTTGCCGGGACACATCGCCGCAAAAATATTTTTATCCCACACCTCGATATTGGTCGAGATATTATCGAATCCCGCCTCCCTGTATTTCGATATCACCGAAAGATCAGCCGGAGCGCCCACAACCGCACACCCGTAAAACGAGCTGTACTTCTCCTTGATGGCATCAGCCACATCGAGATAGTACTCCAGTTCACGGCGTTCCGGCACAAAGCCTCCAGTAATGCGAAAATGGTTGGCCACTCCGGCCTGCCGCGCAATATCATAAGCCTCGGCAACCTGGCGGGGTGACTTGAGAAGCACCTTGTTCAGGGTACCATCCTTTGCCCGTTCGTTGAAAGCGCAGTACAGACAATCCTCCCCCAAATCTTTCAGCGAACACTCGTTACTGTACATCACATGCAGCCCCCCCTGCGCATTGATCGAGGTGATGTCGCGCACCTTTTCCCCTGTGCTCAACCGCTCCTCAGAGGCTGGCTCTCCCTTGTGAAAGGCAATTTCACCCACACGTCTCCCGTCGTCATACAAGACAGGCTTGTCACCCTCAATGACCAGCGAGTATGGCGTCCAGCGACTGTAATGCCCCCGAGCGCTGTTACCTCCCGGCAGATAAAAGGCAGTTAACCCGCCCTTGCGATTAAACGCCGAAGCCAGCTCGATTGGATCCTGAAACTCTCTGATCTCTTCAGCGTTGAACGCTATCCCCTGTTCGACCAGTTTCAATCCAAGTTTTGCCTCATCAAGCAGCCTCTGCTTCACCGCCTCCTTGTCAAAACTCTCGACATCTGCTCCCCCGTATATTTCCTGTTCTGCACGCTCCATTATTCCTGTGATGCTTTATATTTTTGCTGAAAACAAAAAAAGCCGGTTCCCTGAGAGCAGGAAGCAGCTTCGTTATACCTCTTTGTGTTGAAAAAATTCAGGTACTCTCTGCCTTGCCGAAAACGCTCATGCCACGCTGCTCTTTTGCAGGGCAACAACAACAGGAGAAATATGAGCTAAAAGGTAAGTTCATGGCAAAGAGATTGAGTTGTGCTACCGATTGACGCTCCTTTTCGAAGCAGTTAAACATCGGCAATAAACTCAACACAGGAAATCCCGTTTAAACGGCATATTGCATACCGTAAATGTGGTGCATTGGCTGGTTGGGGGAAAAGGTGGAGCTGGAATGCAAAAAAGAGACAAATCGATGTTTTGAGAAGGGCAACTTCTTCAAAAAGTTCTTTTTCAGGTCGTTGGTTCATAACTGACATAGGCTCCCCCATATCCGATTTTTCGATTTATGCGACCTTTGACGCCGATCAATCGACCAGTGGGTACCTGTGTCGTTTTCCCTTCATTATACTCTTTTTCCAAACGGGACGGAGCGGTTTGAATGCCCAGACGTCCCAGGGCTTCTTTTGCCAATACGGGCAAGGGAGCCACAGGAACAATCTCGCCAGTGAGGGATGATTTTTTAGCCTTGGCATAGAGGCCATAACCCAAGCGAACAAGCCTCCCCTCTTTTGTTATGTTTCGTAACGCTCGGCCTATCTGATCGTAGTCGCCCAAATCCTTGAAGTCATCGCGCACAAAAACAGCGCATCTCTTCCTCGCTATTCTTGCCACAATCCTGTATTCAAGAGTTCCGTACCTACTCATTGTTATTTAATACTTTGTGTTGCAAACATACGACATCTTTGTCCTACAAACATACGACACTTTTCAGGCAGATACAAGCGGGCTTTTGCAGTCAAATCTTCTTTTCGCTCACCAAGCCCGAAAAAGTCCTGGCCAGTCGGTAACGCCCTCTTTCGCAAGATTAAGAGGTTTCAGCAATAACAACAGGGTGGTGCAAAAAAGGGAATAAAAGCGGGAGATGGTGGGTGGTGGTGCTTTATCAATTGCCTTTATCCCCTGTCGTGATGCATTCGTTGATCGACATAAGAACGCAAGACTGCATTGATTTTTGTCTGATAGCCCTTACCCTGATTGCGGAAAAATTGAAGCACCTCATAATCAACGCGCATGTTGAGTACTGCCTTGGGCTGCGGTAGTTCAATCGAGGCTTTTGACCAATCAACCACCATGCCTGTTTCGTCCTGGTCGTCAGCAATAGCCGCTTCAATTTCCTCCTCCGTCATCGCGGAAGCTTTCTCCCAGTTACTTTCGCTCTCGCCGCGCTCCTGCATTGCACGTAGTTCTTTATCCGTGCGCTTGACGATACGCTCTTTCCTCGCCATGTCGTGACCTCCTGAATGATATAATTCTGCGGGTTTCTTCTCTCCATGTCCAAACGACGGTATAAAACTTACCATTGATTGTGGCGGTCGTGACATACCTCGCTTCAATGGGATGATCCGATTGAGCGGTGATGGTCTTCCGTCCGTCGAAAAGCAGCCGCGAATCTATAAAGTCCAGCTTGTGCTTCTCAAGGTTCAGTAACCGTTTGTCTTCGTCCCATTCGAACATTTTTTACAGTCTACACAATTCGTATACACATTACAAGGGGAAAATATTGGTATGCATCGTTTTCTTTTTCCCTAACATGGATAGTTGCACAAGGTCGCGCACAGCTTGCACCGCCGTTGTGAAGTCAGGCTTTCTACACTGC
>SESA01000492.1_pt1 | contig 25360 bp, 32 predicted proteins | sample 3171451 | NCBI WGS metagenome assembly SESA01 (sample SAMN06051862, study PRJNA518727) | freshwater metagenome | biome: subpolar coniferous forest; feature: holomictic lake; material: water; isolation source: holomictic Lake 227, 8 m depth | place: Canada: near Kenora, Ontario | collected...
AATTTCACTGCGGTGCCATGCCGCTCCATGATCTGATGCGATCACGTCAGGGATTTTTTTTAATGCACGTGCATATGATGCAACAACACTTATGTTCTCATGCTAATGGATGCTGCTCATAATCCCTATCGATGCCCCCAACACCAGCAGCGTAGAAAGGATCCAGCCTGTCATGATCACGCCAACGCCTTTAGCCCCTCGCCACTTAAACAACCAGGCAAGAAGTACACACCCGTAAAGTCCTATGCCGGGTATCCAGATGAACGGCATAAGGGTAAAAATCCCGTATCGCTGGAAAAAGGAGGATTTCCCGGCAATTGTCTGAACAGAGTTGAGGTGTTTGCGGAGCCAGTCCGATCGTTCTGCAAATGTATCGCAGATGGCAAATAGTCCATAGATGATGGAAAATCCAAAAGAGATCATGATGAGCATGATAGGTATTGGAGGTATACCCAGCCCCACCCCGACAACGACTGCCATTGGCTGGAGAATGAGGACCGACCCGACGAGACCGAGCATTTGCCATAAGGAAATATGGAAAAATGATCCTATGACTACAGGAATTCCTACGATACCGAGCAGCAGGTAGAGTACGGTTTTTGCCAGATCCTGTATCCTCACATGTTGTTCGTTATCATTCATTTTTAGTAATGATCAATGGTACTGAATTCTATTAATAGTCCTGAGTTCCAAATGTTTTTTACCCATGTTAAAAAATCTCATAAAATTATTTGCTCCAAAAAAAACCTTTCACCCAATTGCCGATTCCGATAACAAGATATATTATATTAATCGCGCAAAGTTCAAGCTTGTATCAGCATAACTGAGATGCAGTTCATGAAGACAATCTCCTCGCAAAAAACCCTGTGGCTTTCGCTTACCTTGCTCATCACGATAGTGATTATCCTTGTATCGATCTTCTCGTTAAAAAGCGGTTATTATGATATATTTCCGTATTTTTACATTATACCGATCATACTTCTGGCGTATTTATTCCCACGGTATTCTGTGTACTTCACTATCATCATCGGCTGGATTTTCTTAGGGCTTGTGTATCTGTATGGCCCGGTAGATATCCGGCTTTATGCAGCGAGCAGTGCGTTTTTCTATATTTTTGTATCCGCAGGTATTGTCATCTCTGCCTTTGCAGGGCAGCTTATGCAGGAGAGAAAATACCGGGAAATTTTTGAAAACTCGCAGTCGGGTATGTTCACGTTCGATCTCGATTCCCAGAAGATCCGCGAGATTAACCAGCACTCGGCAGATATCCTTGGCTATACTCTTGATGAGCTTAAACATCAGGAATTCTCTTCCCTCTGGTTTGACAACGAGAAGGAAGTGAAGTTTACCAAAAAAATCCGTCAGGAAGAAAAAATTGCCGATATGGAGATCGAGCTGCGCAAAAAAGACCGGAACGTCATCTGGCTTTTAGCTACAGCCGCCCTGACTAAAGAGAGGCTGGTCATCTGCTCGGTGGTAGATATCACTGAGCGCAAACGGATTAAGGATGAACTCATTGAATCTGAACTCCGTTACCGGACACTCTTTGACGGGGCCAGCGATGCGATCTTCCTTCATGATATCGGCGGGCAGATCTTTGAGACCAACACGATTGCCTCACGCCTTTTGGGTTTTTCGCACAAGGAATTCATGAATATGCGTCTGCATGATCTGGACGTGCATCCTGAAACCCTGCTTACAGAAGAGAAGGTTCAGTGGTTCCAATCCCGCGGACATATACTGTTTGAAAGGCAGCAGAAGAAAAAGGACGGGACGATCATTCCGGTTGAGATCAGCAGCAGGATCACCGAGTACTTCGGTATGTCTGCTGTCATGAGCACGGTGCGGGATATCTCGGAGCGGGGCGATAAATAATTTCAGAACTGTAAAAACTTCGGTTCTTCTCCAGGTTCAACTTCATCGTTGAGTCTGTTTTCAGCTCTACGTTTGATATAACAAATACTTTTTATGACTCTACACGTGGGCAATGTGTATGCGGGTTTTTTTTTGGAGGAGAAAATGTGTAACGTCTTTTTACAGAAGTGAAAAGAAAACCATTTTTGAGCTATTCCGGCTGCCTTACTATTATGCTCTAACTTCCGGCCAGAGCCTAGATATACAATTAATGTAAACATTTTATTATGTCTTTAACCTCTGTATACAGTGTAAGGATAGATACACGGGTCCGGAAGATGATTGAAGAAATGCCGGACCTGAACTGGCAAGTGGAGATCCGGACGCTCATTGAACAATCTGTAAAAAAGAAGCGTAAAGACTATCTTCTTTTAAAGGCTCGCGAGAACCAGCACATGTTGATCCCCGGCATACCGTCAGCACAAGCCATACGGGAGGACAGGGATGCACGATAAGATCGTTCTCGACTCCTGTATTATTGCAGCAATCTTCTTTCCGGAAACGATCACCGGTAAAGCAATCGATGCGGCAGCTGATCATACCTGCATAACTGTTGACCTGGCCTATACGGAAGTGGCGAATGCTGCATGGAAACGGGCTGTGCATGCAGGAAATGATCCAGGTACTGCAAAAACATTCCTGGATAACGCAATTTCTTTTATCCGGGAGACCTGTGAGGTGATTCCGGCACATGACCTGATTACTCCTGCATGGGCTCTCTCATGCCAATACCGAATCACGATCTATGATGCACTTTTTGTCGCTGCATCGATCCTTAACAATGCTCCACTTGTAACTGCAGATAAGAGACTTGCAAGTGCGGTAAGTAAAACATGCCCGGTTATAAGAATAGAGTAATCGTATCCGTAATTCAGTAGGTACATCTATTTTTTTTAAGGGGTAGATGTGCGTCGGGATTTTTTAAAAGAATAACAAAATAATCCGTAAGTAAATCCCCGCCATTAAAATGGTGTTAACTCTATTGGGGGAATAGTAACCTTCTTTTCTAAAGCCGCCGGAGGGAATTGAACCCTCGACCTGCTGATTACGAATCAGCCGCTATGCCGCTAAGCCACGGCGGCGCAATATCTCATAATGTCAACCGTTACGCTAATAAAATATGTGTTCGTGGGGAATGGTTCAGGAATACCCGCGAAGGGTGGTGACCGTTCCATCGCCCTGCGGTTCTTTTGGTGCATTGACTGTTCCAAACTTTCCTTCGTAATCCGCCATCGTCTTTGTGAGCACCGCGAGCAGGTTCTTGGCATGAGTGGGGGTGATCGAAACGATCGCCTTTGCCCGTGCCTGGTTCACCTGCGGTAACTGGTGGAGGAAGAGAAACGTGAACTCATCTTCCTTGTAGGCGATCTGGATCATGTTGCTGTACACGGGATCGAGCGTCTGCGGGATATTGACTGAAATTTCCTGTCCGGTCATGATGATCAGATACGTCTTTTACTGCTATCAAACATTGGTTTGAAAAAATAAATTCCAGCCGGGACATTTTTTTAAATGGTGGCTTTTTGGTGAACGGTAAACAAATTTCAAAAAGGTTAATCCTCATGGTTCCCCACGTTTACTAAAAAGAGGAACCATCCTGACAGCGCAAAAAGAACATGTCACGGTCTCTGAACTGGTGCGGGTGCACGCGTGCCCGGTCCGGTTTTATTATGAACGCAAAGAGCCAGTCTCCGAATCCGACAGGTACGCGGTCTGCAAGCAGCTCTCGTATCACTTGGGAACACCTCTTGATGCGGAGGTGATCTGGCAGGAGATTATTGCAGTCTCTCCGGCAATCGATCCGGCGCTGAAGGATTTTTTGGCACTCTGCATTACTGCCTGCAACAAAGGCGAATGGAAACCTGCCGTCCAGACCGATGTGAAGGTGGTGTCGGATAAGCTGGGAATTGTCGGCATGATCGACCGAATCGCTGCGGATGGAACGTTCTCTATCGTTCGCGCTGCGGGAGCAATGCCGTTTGGCACTTATGCAGCGGACAGGCTCCGGATCTCCTGCATTGCATTCTGCTTAGAAGAGATGACCGGTTCAGAAGTGAAGGGGGGATGTGTGGAATATATTCCGGACGGTGTCTCCCGCATGCATGAGGTCCAGCCCAGGGACCGGCGTCAGGTGATTGCCACCCTGCACAAGATAAAATCCATAAAGAACGGCGATATGCCAAAGCACCCTTTGAACGCCCCGTGCAACCGGTGCAAGTACCGGGAGAAATGCGAGAGCAGTGTCGGGAAGCGGTTGTCAGAGTTGCTCTAGGGACAAGAACCTTTTTTGCCTTTTGGCGTTCATCTCACAAACGTGGATATTTATATTCTGAGACATGGAAAAGCGGAGAAACGATCCTCGGCCGCCCATGGAGATGCCGGCAGGGGGCTGACCGGTGAGGGGCGCACGGAGATTTTAGGTATTGCCGAGTTTCTCGCATCGCGCGATGTGGTGTTCGGGTGCGTGGCAACAAGCCCATACGTGCGGTCATTAGAAACCGCCCAGATCGTTACAAAAGCGCTCGGTAACCGGGGTCTTCTCATCCAGTGGGAGGAGCTGACACCGGGTGCCGGTATCGAAGCACTCGAATCGCGCATAACCAGCCGGAACGAAGATGAATCCCTGCTGCTCATCGGGCATGAGCCCCTCCTTGGTATGTTCACCGGTTACATGATCTCCCGTGGTGGCAATGCGTCAATTGCATTGGGAAAAGGCGGGCTTGCAAAAATCCGGAATGCCCGGTTTGATCCGGTGAGTGGCGAACTGCAATGGCTGCTGACCGCGCGACAGATCCTGAGTATGAAGTAAATATGGGTCTGCACTATTAAAATCCAAAAAAAATCAGAAGATAAAATACGCTTGTTGCCGGGTATCACGCATCAAGCAACGTTTTTGACACTATATACTCGCCCTTTGCCTCGCGCGTTGTCCCGACAACCAGCCAGCGCTCGCTGCCGTGCTGCTCGCAGACACCGCATGCTTCGATGGTCTCTCCTGCAAGTGCCTGACCGCTGTAGGTATGCGTAAACGAGAGCACCCGGCTCACCGACTCATGTTCAATCTCATAGATGGCCGGGTTGTCAAACGAGAGTGAGGCATCGACAACTTTTGCCATTATAGTCTGCTTTCCGATCACGGTGCCTTTACCGGGATGGGCACTTTTCAGTTCATCGTATGACCGGGTGTAGAGTATATCAAAATACGTTCCTTCGATCTGTCCCCGGTTCCACTTGCGCTGTTCGTGAAGTACAAACTCGTCATAGGAGATTTCCGGTTTGCGTTTGTCGTAGACCTTCTGCCACATCTCTGAAGAGAGCCCGTCGACTTTACCGTCAAGGATTCCCTGTCGGACCAATGCCTGCGCAGTAAACCAGTGCCGCCCGTACACCACCATGTCGATATCGGAGGCCTCATTCTCAAGCCCGCAGAGAAGCGAGCCTGTGCACCCGAGGGTATCGGAAGGAAGCATGAAGAGATCGATAAGTTTCTGCACCCGTGGGTGCTGGCGGGCGATATGCGGTAGTTCCAGATCCGGTTTCATCACCCGCTTCACATCGCTGTAGGGAATGCGCTGGAGGAGATCTGCATACTGCGGTTTGTGCTCCGCGATGAACGCATAAGCGTCTTCAAAATCGTATTTTTTATACCGGGTGCCTGTAGCGTGCACCCGCTCGCCATCAACATCAGGGACATACCGGAGTACGCAGCCGATCTTATCCTCATTGTCATACGTGGAGACCGCATAGATCCAGCCGTCCCGGTCTTCAATAAAATCGCGTAACCGGATGGGCTTCATAAAAGGCAGTCTCACAGATTTACAAGAAATTTGGCGATCTTATCAATCTGTGCACCTGCACGAAGGATCGTGCGTGCAGGGAGATCTACAACCGTACTGGGGGTGCCGGGGAGTCTTCCGCCATCGAGCAGAAAATCGTGGCGCACTGTGCACTCATCAGGAACCTGTGGGTCTTTTGACCCGTGGAGGTTTGCGCTCGTTGCAGTGATGGGAGAATCGAACCGCTCGATCAGCTGCTGTGCGAGTGGGTGTGCCGGGATACGAATGCCAATCATTCCCGTTCCACCAGTCAGGACCTCAGGAACGCTGTTTCGCGCAGCAAGCACAACCGTTACCGGGCCCGGCAGAAACGACTGGATGAATGTCTCCATCCACGGCTCGACATGAGCCACAGCAGCGAGCATATCAAAATCTGATACAGCGATCGATACCGGCATACCGAGTGGGCGGTGTTTTGCCTCGTAGATCTTAAAGATCGCTTCATCAGAGAAGGCATCGGCACCAAGCCCGTATACGGTTTCAGTCGGATACACAACAATACCGTCACGCATCAGGATTGAAACCGCTTTTTCTATGATATCCATTTAAAACTCCCGACCACGGATGCGGTTGATGTCAAAGACCGCTTTGCTGCTGATGTGCATCACGGCAAAAACGCCCGCCTGGATCGGGTCTGTGACCACGAGATCTGCGTGTTCCGGTACTGTGCCGGCCATCTTTAACGCAATGACCGGGATCCCTGCTTCCTTAACCCTGTCCACCGCTTTTGAGATATCGCCGCCCATGATCGAACCGGCAAGTACAAGAATGGAAGCACGGGGCAGGCGGGCAACTGCATCCACTGCAAGCGCGAGTGTCCGTTCCCCGACAAGTGGTATAGTGTCTACCGATATCCGTTCACCACGGATGTTATGCCGGTCAGCCTCGTTCACGGCCCCCATTGCCACCTGTGCAACCTGAGCCCCGCCACCAATAATGATCACACGCGAGCCGAAGATATGGCCGAATGGCTTGTAGGCTTTCACATCCTTAACCGATGTAATGTCATTGAGATCTTCTAATAGCCGCTCATGGTCGGCCGCATCCGCTGAATCATATTCAAAATAGAGTTCTGCCATACCCGCATAGGGTCCGGATTCGAACACTTCCTGGCTGATCATCACGATGTTTGCATCATGGGCGGCAACCACTGTTGAAATGTCGCGCAAGACACCCCTGCGGTTCTCCGCAATGATCCTCATGGCCAGTCGTTCGGGTTCTGTATCCATTTTTTCCTATGCGATAACCGGGAATCGAACCCGGGCTAGAAGCTTGGGAAGCTCCTGTCCTACCGCTAGACTATTATCGCGCACTTTGGTATGCTCTTCTAATATTGCGCGAATCGGGAAATAAATATATCCCGTTTGGGAGTGTCGAATCAGTTATTTTTAAGAAAAGGCGGGCTGCATACGTACATAAGAAATTTCCCATAAATTATAGAGTTGGTATTCAGGAGAAATCCCAGTGATCCTATGCGGATTTTCGGGTGCTTACCCTGTTGTGGGAAACACAAACACGGAGAAATCTGATGAATACAAGAACAATCCTCTTAACCCTCATTGTAGCTGCCTGCTGCCTTCTCGTAGTACAGCCGATTCAGGCGCAGAGCACCGAAGACCAGAGTACGATCTACCAGACCTCGTTTGCTTCTGATCCACGCTGGATAACCAATACAGGTGGTGCGTCTTCGAATTATTACTGGGATCCGAGCATGGGAATATATCGCTTCTCCATTGAACCCAGTTCGGGAAGCTATGCCTATACCCCCGTAGTGTTCGATTCTGGATCCTTCACTCTGGAATATGATTTCCTCCTGACAAGAATCGATGAGGGTGCTACCTTCCGCATGGGGTTATCCGGTGATGAGATGGATTTTAACAAGGGTTCCAATGTCGTATCCATGTTTACCAATGCAAAATACGGCCAGATCATGTGGCTTAATATGGTGTCCCCCGGAAACAAGCATGTGGTAGTGAACAGCCAGAGCGCCGCAACGGAAATGGGGCCGGATGCCTACAAAGGTCCAACGGCAAAATACGATCTCAACAAAGCTTACCATGTGACGGTCAACTATGATGACAATACCAAGGTCCTGTCCATGAAAGTTAAAGAATTGCAATCCGGAAAAGATATCTGGGGCTATTTTATCCAGTGCGGCGAGAACATGAAAGGCTTGAACCGACTCTACCTCGGTTCAAAGGGTGATTATGGCGTACAGAATATCTATGCACAGGGATATCTCGATAACGTGCGTCTCACGGTCCCTTCATCAGGGTCTGCTATCACTGAGACTCCCGGTGTAACCATACCTGTTACCACTGCACAAATCCCAGTCACGCCAACGAAGAAACCCACGCCAAAGTTAACCGTCCCGACACCCTACCCCACCACCACACCCCAGTCCCCCTCATCAGGAATTCTGCCGGTGGTTGCGCTCGGAGTTTGCGGTGCACTCTGTTGCGTTATGGCGATGAAAAAGAATTGAGTGAAAACTCATCCGGTATAAATTTTTAGAGGAAAAAGCATGCATTTTTTCAATGTGGTCGTATGAGTGATGAAAAAAAATGCTATGAACCTGCGCAATGTGCGCACTGTGAGGGATTCGGGTGCACGATCTGCAATAAAACCGGTACAGTCCTTGTCAAGGCACCCAAACGGCAGTGTCTGCAGTGCGAGGGAGCCGGGTGTATTTATTGCGGGTTCACCGGGTGGGCAGAACCAAAGAGCAAGTACGATTGATCCGCCCTTTTTTTCAGGAGAATTTTGCATCCACTCTTTTTGGAATTACGCACTCTTCAAACCGTTTGGCAAAATACCTGTCCGTCATACCCGCAATAAAGTCCCGCACGAGTTCGGCATCTGTTGAAGTTTCCAGATACTGTGGATTGATCCATCCGGTTTTGATATAGTCTGTAACAATTTTTGTGTCCCTGCGCCCCGATTCGAGATCCTGTAAATATGTCTCAAAGAGTATGGCATACATCCGTTCAATTTTAGAGCGTTCTTTTGTGAGTTTTTCGTTATTGTAGATGTTTGTCCTGCTGAAAACACGGAGCCCGATTAATGCCTTCTCGACTTTCCGGCTGTACGCGATATATCCTTTATTCTCACTTTCGCTGTTTTCCAGCAGGTCGTAGATCAATGTATTGATAATATCACGGTTGGAACTCCCCAAAACGGCTGTGCATTCTTCCGGTAATGGAACAGAATCATCGATCAGCCCGATCTCCTTTGCATCCTGAATATCCCGCCCGATATAGGCAATCGTGTCGGCAAACTTGACCACGCAGCCTTCAAGGGTCATGGCAGCCCCACTCTGTCTGCCGTCAGCATTGTCCTGCACTTTTTTATCAAACTCTGCCCAGCTCCCGCATGGTAAGGGGGTGATGCGGAGATCATCTGCCTCGCCGTTGTGGCAGAGGATGCCATCGAGCACCTGCATGGTCAGGTCCTGATCCTCGATCCGGTCAAGGAACTGCACGCTCTGGACATTGTGAAAAAATCTGCCTATGCCGTACTGCTCGCAGAGTGCAGAAAGGCAGGTCTCGCCAAAGTGGCCGTACGGGATATGACCGATATCATGCCCGAGAGCGATCGCTTCAATGAGATCTTCATTCAGCCGCAGGCAGCGCCCGATCGTCCGTGCAATCTTCGAGACGAGCTGGACATGAATCACCCGGTGGGTGATATGGTCGTTTTCAACAAGGTAAAAAACCTGAGTCTTGTCAATGTAGCGCGTGTATGCCCTTGTATGGATGATCCGGTCAGCATCCCGGGAGTAGGGGGTACGGATATCTTCTGCCGTCCGGTTGTGACGGCGCATCGCATCTGCACTGGTTGTGGCAAGAGGGGAGAGGAGGGATTCGCGCTTTTCAGTCATGGCGCGAATGGCAGAATCGAGTTCCTTATCTAAAAACCGTGAACTATCCCGTTTTTTCATGCTGCTCGTCTATTCTGTGCCGGGATGTATTAATCCTGACGCAATCTGACAGGGATGATTTCCACATCTTTATTGTCTAATGACGACAACTGGTACGAGTACACGATCAGAATTCATCAAAGGGATACTATGGCAAAGAACAATACCCAATCAAAAAAAGCGGACGAAGAGTGCAAGAGCGAGTGCTCCAGCTGCGCAACCGCATCTTCCTGCTCATCGGAAAAGAAAGGACATGCCGGCCTGCCGCCAAAAGCAGACATTGATGTCAAGCACGTCATACTGGTGCTGAGCGGCAAAGGGGGCGTAGGAAAATCAACGGTTTCGGTGAATCTTGCATACGCCCTCTCGAACCATGGCAAAAAAGTCGGTCTTCTCGATCTCGATATGCACGGCCCCAATGTCCCAAAGATGCTTGGCATCGAGGACCACAAGCTTGCGATAGAGGGAAACCGGATCGAACCGGTTCATGTGACCGGCATGTTATCGGTTCTCTCGATGGCGTTCCTGCTGCCCGACACGAGCACCCCGATCATCTGGCGCGGGCCGATGAAGATGGCTGCGATCCAGCAGTTCCTTGCTGAAGTGAACTGGGGCACGCTTGACTACCTTGTCGTCGACCTTCCCCCGGGCACTGGTGACGAAGCGCTCACAATCGCCCAGCTTGCCCCGAACGTTCGTGGAGCTGTCATTGTGACAACCCCGCAGGATGTTGCCACCATGGATGCAAGAAAATCAGCAAAATTCATAGAAAAACTCGGGCTTCCTGTTATCGGGGTCATCGAGAACATGAGCGGCATGCTCTGCCCCCACTGCGGTGTTGAGATCGATCTCTTTGGAAAAGATGGCGGCAAAAAGATCGCAGAAGAACTCAAAGTACCGTTCCTTGGGGCAATCCCAATCGATATCGAGATGCGCAAGGCAGGCGATGAAGGCCGACCGTTCATCATCCGGCGTGGCAGCACGACCAGCCCGACATGGACAGCGGTTGATAAGGTGATGGAATCCCTCATCAAAGTTGTCGAGGGATAAGCAATGGACTACCTGCGGGTTCTTACCGGAACGGAAAAGCCGCTTCCGATCTACACTGGGATCATTGCATGCCTTGAGAACCCGCTGGTCTTTCCTGACCTGATCGAACCGATCTACAGGGAAGCGATGACTATGGATGATGAAACCCTTGACAGGTTCCGGTTCTCTTTAATAAGACTCCAGATCTATTCAGATATTCATCGCAATGAGGATCTGGAGAAGGCGATGCATATCAAGTATGTTGCGCAGATGCTCGAAAAAGTGGTTTATGGCACGCTGATCATGGAGCGTGAAGATCTGTCCGCTGAGTGATTTTTTTAACCTGACCACAACACTCTTATCGGGGTGCACTTGCACTGGTGATACCTATATGTGCACCCCCGCGAAACACTAGTTACAATACTAATTTGTTGCAAACTTTTTAGCTCCCATTACATAAGAATATCAATAATTCTGACCTTTCCGGAGAATACAAATGACATCACGCATGCAATCCCCGCACACCACTTGTCCGGGTTGCCAGGAAGAGGTATTTCTCGACGAGCTCGTGGGTGGCAAATGCCCGCTCTGCGGCTGCTCGTTAGAGGAATTCGATGACGCATTCGGGGAATATGAAGGCATCCTCGACCGCTCTGACCTCTCGTGGCTGATCTTCAACTACTTTGTCTTCAAAAAATTCGTTGACTTAGGGGTGCCACCCCACCAGATCATGGAGTTTGTTGCAGTCTACGAACAGAACGCAGAAAAACCTCCTGAAGAGTGGAACAAGACCGGGTTTACTCTGGAGATTCCCATGAGCCGGTGGGATCAGATACGGCCCAAACATTGTGCCGGTTGTAAAAAACTCTTCTTCCGCGGGGGGAAGAAACAGATCAAAGGCGATATGCGCAAGGCAGCAATCACAGTCGAATATGTCTGTGACAAATGCTAAAAAAATTTAAATCTTTTTAATTACTCTTCTGCGCTGTAATCGAGTGGCAGCACCCCGTGTTTTTTTCCGGTAAAAGTATTATTGGATTAGTGCCGGTACTCGAAATCAAGAATGCTACCGGTCTGAGCATCCAGCCATGCAATGGCAGTTTTTGCAGAATTGTTCGCCCGGATGATATCATCATCGAACGTAACTTTCCATGCAAGGGGGATACTGCCGGGCCGGGGTGTAACTCCGGGGGGGTGCTGGTCCTTCCACTTAATGTCCACTGATATGATACGGAGTCCGTTTAATGATTCCGGGTATGTCTCCTTTGCCTGCTTAAGGACGGCATAGGTAGCTTCACGTTTCAGTATAAGCGCTTCTGAGGCAACAGAAAAGGCATTGTCAGGAGCGTTCCAGTGCCGTTCATAAGCCGTAATATCACCGGTCACTGAATCGACACCAACAATAAAACCGTCATCATCGCAGGGAATATTGTTCACGATCCGGTTGTAAATGAAAACATACTGGCCGGCCACTGGATCAGACGGATAACCCAAGGGGATATACCGGCCTTCGCTCATGTTGACCGCAACCGGGCCGTTCTTTCCTGAGATATAACGGTCTGCAATCGCCTGTGCGGCAGGCTGTCCGATAATCGGTTCTGTTGGTCTTGCCACCTTTTGGATCGTATGAGTAAATGATGAGATCAGTCCTGTTTCGGCATCCATGGAACCGGTAAGGATCGGGGTCATACTTTTTACAAACCTGAAATTCCATGTCCTGCCGGAATCAGGACCGGCACTGTACCGGACTCGTACCTGGTCTGGTCGAATCCCGGGAAATGCTTTCCTTGCAAGATCCTGTGCCTGTCCCATCGTGATACCAGCTTCATCCTGTCCCGGTGTAAAGGGCTCGCCAGTCACCGCATCGTCAAAGACCACGAACCGGGTTTCTGTTGATGAACCAGCGGCGGGCTGGATATCGAACTCATAGAGCGTGTGACCGGAATACCGGTCAGTCAGGTTCAGGCTGTTCAGCGTGTAAGTCTCCGCAGGATACTCCTCTCGAAGGAATGATACTGCTTTCTCGGGAGTGAGCACGTCTTTAGAGGGCAGAGCGGAGATACCCGTTCCCAGTACATAACCCGGTGTGACTGCAACGGTTACATTCATTACTGGAGCCGGGTTTTGTCCACCCATGGATGGAGTTGGTGTTACCGGGCTTTTTATAGGAGGTGAAGATTGGGGAACCGGGAGCACACCAATGAGCAGGAAGAGCGCCACGATAAAAATTACAATCACAATACCGGCTGCCAGGAGTTTTTTGTAAATCCGGCGTTGCTTTTTTATCCGGACCTGCTGCCTGTATCGAGCCGGAAGATAGGTTGCGTCGGGGTCATCTGGACGGGTGCTCACTGCTGCTGCCTCGTTGTGATCTGCTGTTAATATATATTCTGTAACGGGTAAAAAAGACAACCGGTTGATAAGCCCTTATTCAGACAGTTGATGCATTCCTCTTTGCCCTCGTACTGCTCATCATCTCCTACGGGATCTACATTCTTTTTGTGCACACCTTCAGTAGCGATGAGTTGCAGCAGCTTCCCCGCTGGATGCAGATCATGAGTATCGGGGGGCTCAAGACCACGCTTATCCAGGTCATCATTGTCATCCTCGCGGTCAATGTTTTCGAGCACATGATCCTTGGGGCCTCAGGCGCTGAAATGGGAGACGCTCATCATACCGGGTGCAATTCTTATGTCTTGCAGCATTGCTCCGGCTCATGCATGTTCCCAGAGGATAGCCTGCCAAATCTTTTTTTTGGATTTTTAGAGCAATCCTGTGGTTCTTCTTTCAAGATTCAACTGGCGGAACCTTGAAAAAAATGGCCATGATAATGAACGGCACGAAATACATGATATCGAACAGGAAATCAATAATTGCGGAGTTGAGAAGCAGCAACAGGATTCCGATCAATGCAACGGCAGGAGGAATAAGATACTTATGGGAAATGAATGTGGCCTCTGCATTGGTGAGAGCAGGGTCTAACAAGGCAGGTTTTGATCTCGCATAATGCCATAAATACACGAGAAGCAACCCGAGCACCAGATAATTGATCTGGAAGAAAAAGTCCGCAAATGTGTGTTCCGGAGATAAATTGTTAAATGCTGATGAGAAGGGGACTATGACTATAGCCATCAGTGCAAGCATGTGCACATGGAGAAAGTGGTAATCGTAAGTTTTCATACGATGAAACATCTGGAAAAAGAGCATCCAGAACATAGCAAGAAGGATGAATACACCCACAAAGTCGATGATCGATCCAATGGTATGAAGAGAAAACTGGTCAAAGGTTATCAATGCGGCTTTGGTATACTCGCCCGGCGTGACGATGTCCCGTGCGAGCAGGGTCATTGTGAATGCAAAGATCCCGTTTGTTATGCGTTCGAGATTTGCTTTTGTTATGGGTTCAGAAATTGCCATGGTGCACGATTCCCTGTACAGGGTGAGGCAGGTACAGGTAATATTCCTTTGTTTTTAAAATTACAATTTCAATGATTACCTGCTGTCATGGGGGGGCTGACTATATATCCGGTTGAACAATTCCTTCCAACCACAAAATTACGGAACCCTGTTAAAAAAAGACGGATATATGACAGGAGCACCGCATGATAAAAAGCGTCACACCCCGTCATTCGTTGAATTAATAAGTCCGGCCAACCAGTGTTGCCTTGCCGGGTTTACCGCAGACAATGCATGCACCTTCCGTTGCAGAGACATACTGCGACCGTGCATTGGTGCCGAGGATACTAGCATTGGTCTTCTCTTCGATCACATCGCCGCATCCCTTGTGCTGGCACCATGAAACCACAGCTACTTTTCCCTCGTTGAGCGCAGCGTCCAGTGCATCCATGGAGGAGACGGTGCAGAGGTGGGACCTCGTGTGCTCATCGGCACGGGCGCGGATCGTTTCGGTGATCTCGCCGAGCACCCGTGTGACTTCAGAGGTCACAGTCGCAAGTTCGATCTGGGTCTTTTCCCCGGTCCGCTTGACTGCCATGACCTTGCCTGCGTCTAAATCTCTCGGTCCAAGCTCAAGCCGGAGCGGAACGCCACGGAGTTCCCACCAGTAATACTTTGCACCGGGGCGCATATCGCGGGTATCGATCTTCACCCGGAACCCGGCAGCGATCAGATCAGTTTTCAGTTTCTCTGCCGCAGCGAGCACATCCTCGTGGCGCTTTCCAATCGTGATCGGGACGATGACAGCCTGCACAGGTGCTGATATGGGGGGGAGGATGAGTCCCTTGTCATCGCCATGCATGCTGATGAGGGCGGCGATGCACCGCTCCGAGATGCCGTAGCAGGTCTGGCTGGCAAATTTCTGCTCGCCGTTCTTGTCCTCAAAGGTGATGGAGAATGTCTTAGAGAAGTGCTCACCAAGGTGATGGACGGTGCCGATCTGGAGAGTCTTGCCATTGGGCATGATCGCATCGACTGCCATCGTGTAATCGGCGCCGGGGAACTTGTCCCAGTCGGGGCGCTTTGAGATGATGATGGGGATGCAGAAGGCATCGTAGAATTCCCTTGTCAGAGCGAGCTCATATTCTACCTGTGCTTCAGCATCATCCCAAGTTGCATGCACGGTGTGCGACTCCATGAATGAGGTGATCTCGCGGAGGCGGATCAGCGGGCGGGTCTGCTTGGTCTCGTACCGGAACGTGTTTACGATCTGGTAGTATTTCATCGGGAGATCAGCATGCGAGCGGAGCCAGAGGGCATACATCGGGTAGATCGCAGTCTCACTTGTCGGGCGGAGCGCAAGCTTGACCTCGAGCGGGGTTGTGCCCCCGTGTGTAACCCAGTAGACCTCGTCTTCAAATCCTTTGATGTGCTCGGCCTCTTTCATGAACTCCTGTTCAGGGATGAGCAGGGGAAAGAGGGTCTCTTCGTGATCCCGGTCAAGCAGGTTGCGCAGTTGGGCGTAGACGTGCTTGCGGATTGCAAACCCGTACGGGTACCAGACGTAAAGTCCCTTGACCGGGTAGCGGACATCCATGATCTCCGCCCGCCACAGGATATCATTATACCATGCAGAAAAGTCCCCTTTTTGCGGCAGGGTGCCGGTGTCGTCGTCCATGATAATGATCCTATTTTAAGCTACTAATTGTATGATTACCGGCGTAATAAAAGCCTCGACACATGCAGCAATCACAACAAGCGGGAGGACATAGAGTAAGAATATCCGGGCCAGTTTCTGTGCTTCTGCGGAGGTATCCGCCCCGCCGTACCATTCTGATGTGAGCGCCTGTGCGAGCAGGATACCGAGAGCCCCGGCAATGATGAAGGCCGGGATCTCAAAGATACCGTGCGGGATGAGGGCTGCGGCAATGAATGCCCATGAATGATCCTTGTGTATGATCTCCATGATTGCGCCTATCACAATCCCGTTTAAGCTCATGATGAAGATCGTTAAGATTCCAAAGGACGCTCCTCCTAAAAAGAGCAGGATACAGGCTTCAAGGTTATTGATAAAGAGCTTGATGCACATATCAAAAGGATTGTTTACATTAATCTGGCCGGCTACTTCTTTTTCAAAGAGTTTCATTAAGTTTTCTCCAACTGCAGGATTCTGCGTGGTGCCAACCCAGCCGACCGTGAGCGTTGCAAAAAAGAGAAGGAAGGTGATGATGATCGCATTGGTGAACGGGGATTTAGACATACAGGACCATCCGTACCATGTCACGGATTCCCGGCGCAAATCCAACAACGATCATTGCAAGCAGTACGAGATGCCAGAATGCCGGGTTCGCCTCCTTCCGGTAGAGCTGCATAATATAAATTGCCGGGAACAGGACTACCAGTTTTAAGGGAAACATCACAAATGCGGTCCCGGTCAGGTCTATGAGACCGGAACCAACTACGTGTTGTTCAACATACCTGATTGAAGGGTGCAGGTCAATGCCATAACTTGTTGCGCTTGCGTCTAACAACTGGCCGAAGAGGAGGGTGATGTAGAGCGGATCGGTTACGTACTTCCACCCCAGCCCGTAGCGCATAAACGCCCAGACCAGCACCGTGGTGGTGAGTGCCATTAAGGGGATGACTGCCAGAATGAAGAGGTCGATATGAGTGTGATTAATGCCCCATGCCAGCAGCACAAGTGAAACTACAAATACGGCTATGATGCCGGCAAACACATAAAACGTAAGGAAACTTTTTGTCAGTCCCTGTAGGGTTAAGAACCGTGAGAGGAACAACATCGCTATTGTGAAAAAAAAGAGCACAAAGTAGATGAGCGGAGTTACGAGCAGGAACTGGAAATCCCCGGTTAACATTCCGGTGTCCTGAACAACCCGCAGGACACCTCCCAGTATGACATAGGGAAGAGTTGCAAGGATAAAAGAGGCATCAATCTTAAAACCGATATCTGAAAGCCAGTCTGACTGTGACATCCAGCGGTAGAGCAGATAAACCCCTAAAACAAGAATAATGGCATAGGTGAGGGTATCAACGATATTATAGGGTTGTCCCATCCGGATGGGATCAATGTAATATTTGTGTATGAAATCACTAATCATCCATGATCTAGAATGAGCGCAGATGCAATAAAATTACTCAAACCAAAAGTCTTTGACAAGTCCAAGTGGATGCAGCTCCCAAGAGACGTGGTGATAGGTCATGATGTGCTCGGACAGCTCCCGGCAGTCTGCGAGGATCTCAAACTGGGTGCGTCAGCGCTTCTTGTCTCTGGGAAAAGCACAATGAACCTGGCCGGAAGCCGGGTTAAGCAGATTCTTGATAATGATTATGATGTTGCCACCTTCCTTGCAGAAGAGATCAATGTTGCGATTATCAAAGATGCAGAGCGTGCGGCGGCAGGTGTGGATTTCTTAATCGGTGTTGGCGGCGGGCGGGTGATCGATACGGCAAAGATCGTATCGTACAATATCGACCGCCCGTTCATCAGCATCCCGACTGCTGCATCCCATGACGGTATTGCCTCTGCCCGCGCATCTGTGCCCACCATTGAGGGGCACGCCTCGTTAGAAGCGCAGCCACCCATGGCAATCGTTGCAGATACCGGCATTATCGCTTCCGCCCCGCACCGGCTGCTTGCTGCCGGATGTGCGGATGTGATCTCGAATTACACCGCAATCCTTGACTGGGAACTTGCCCACCGGGTGAAAGGCGAGCCTATGAGTGAATATGCGATCACGCTTTCGAAGATGACTGCTGAGATTCTGGTCAAAGACGCACACCTGATCAAACCGCACCAGGAGCAGTCCGCATGGATTGTGATAAAAGCGCTCGTGTCAAGCGGGGTTGCGATGAGTATTGCCGGGTCATCGCGCCCGGCCAGTGGCGGGGAGCACAAGTTCTCTCACGCGCTCGACAAGCTTGCACCGGGTAAGGCACTGCATGGCGAGAGCTGCGGGATTGGCACCATCATCTCCATGTACCTGCATGGCGGCGACTGGCGGGCGATCAGGACTTCGTTAAAGATCATTGGTGCGCCGACAACGCCGGCTGATCTCGGGATCGAGGATTCGGTTGCCGTCGAAGCGTTACTTATGGCAAAGACTATCCGTCCCGAGCGCTTTACAATATTCGATATGGGTCTCACACGGGAATCCGCAGAAAAACTCGTGCAGATGCTCTATAAGGAGTGAGTGACTTATGACAGAGACAAAAACGAAGGTAACGCTCATGGGAACCGTGCTCGCAAAGCCAAATGTCGAGTTCATCTATGAGGGTGAAGTTGCTGAATGCGATACCTGCAAGGTGAAAAAGGCGTGTCACAACCTCCAGAAGGGAAGGAAGTACCGCATCGTCACGGTCCGGACCACCCATCATGATTGTGCGGTGCACTTAAACGGCGCAACCGCAGTCGAGGTGATGGAGGCGACCATCACAGCGCTTATCAATGCCGATATGGCGATCATCAACTCCAGGATCACGCCCGAACTTTCCTGTAATAAATCTGATTGCCGGAGTTTCCCGCTCTGCCGTCCGGATGGTGTAACTGAAGGGGAGAAGTATGTTGTTGTAGATGTGCTTGGGAATGCTTCTGATATCTGCGATAAAGGCCGGGCATTGAAGCTGGTTGAGATTAGACCGGCCTGAACCACATTCATTTTATTTTTCTCCCGATCTGCCAAACCCGCTCCGAAAGCCGGATCAGTTCATCATAACTCTCCAAATCAGCACACCACCTTTTTGGGATTGCATCCATCCCCCAGTATGCCCCCGCCAGTGCACCACAGCATGCCCCCACCGTATCCGCATCCCCCCCAAGATTGATCGCAGAGAGGATTGCTCCTTCAAGAGTGTGGGCATTCATAAAGCAGGAAAGGGCAGCATGGGAGCAGAGCACTGCGTCCAGCGACGGGTTCGGGTCATGTCCCGTATAATTTCCCAGCACTGCATGCACTTCTTGATCCGTGCAGAGCGAGAGGGCATGGCGAAATGCACGCGACCGTGACATCCCCCTGACCATATCGCTCACCATCACGTTCAGGAACGCGGAGCAGTGACCGCCAACCGGATCATAGTGCGTGAGCCGCGAGCAGGCCAGACTCATTGCATATACTTCCGGGGCAGGATAGAAGATCCCGAGCGGGAACCCCCGCATCACACTCCCGTTCGTACGGCTGCTCCCACGGCGTTGGTGCACAAGCCATGAGGCATGGTGCGGCAGGGTCCCGGAATTGACCAGATCAAAGAATAATGAAGATGTTGGACCGTACCATTCCGGGCGTTTTTCGTACCCGGAAAATAACCGTGATATAAGGTCTTTTTGGTTGAAACCCTTACAATCAGCGAGCGATTCTGCAACTGCCATGGCCTGCAGGGTGTCGTCTGTGATCGCACCCTTTTTCCGGAAATGGCGCCCACCGGAACGCATTTCGGTCACCCACGCTTCAGATTGCAGAGATCCTTCCAATGGCGCACCCATCGCATCCCCAATTGCGAGCGAAATTAACGATCCTACGTGCCGCAGCTTTCCAGATATAAATGTCACCAGCAAGCTATATGTGTAGTCTAAAAAATACTAACTTTCTGGAGAAGGTGATAGTGTGCAAAAAGAAGAGTTGCTACATTTACATATGCTGATGATTCACATCAAAAAGTATTACGAAGGCGTCACCAACGAGGAAATCCAGACCGAACGTTATGCCTCGCTGGAAATTTCTCCTGTTCATATTCATAAAGATAAAAAAGCCCACAAAGATGCTCTCCTCACGCTGGGAGATGAGATTGTTTCCCATATCCACGGCAAACCATTGCCTGTATTGAACTATTCTTCAGAGGCTGCATCGCAAAAAGTTGCAGCAGAACATTAAATCTTATGGATGAGGCGCTGGCATTCCGGGAGATGATCTCCCGCATCCTCACCTTACCGCCCGGTGATGATGCGATAGTTGCAGTAAAGATCGACATCTGCAAGAAGTACCGGCTATCCGCAGTGCCAAAAAACTCTGCTATTCTGTTTGCCGCTGAACCAGAAGAAAAGAAGATCCTGCGCAAGATCCTGCTTGTTAAACCCACCCGCACCCTGTCAGGTGTTGCCCCGGTTGCAGTGATGACATCACCGGCACCCTGTCCGCACGGTAAATGCCTGCCCTGCCCCGGAGGGCCTGAGCACCCATACCAATCCCCCCAGAGTTACACCGGAGAAGAACCGGCAGCACTCCGGGCACGCGAACATAACTATGATCCGTTTATGCAGGTGCATGCCCGGCTCGAACAGTTCGAGCTTCTCGGGCACCGGGTGGACAAGGTGGAACTGATTGTGATGGGCGGTACTATGACTGCACGCCCTCCTGATTACCAGGAGCAGTTTGTCTCGCGCTGCATTGAATCGATGAACACATACCCAGGGGGCACTCCCGCACTTGAACCCCCCGATGTCGTCTCAGTTGAGAATGATAATGAGCGGGCTGCGGTCCGCTGTGTTGCGATCACGTTTGAGACCCGGCCGGACTGGTGCCGGCGCGAGCATATCGACCGGATGCTGGCGCTCGGAGTAACAAAAGTGGAGCTCGGTGTCCAGCATGTGGACGATGCGATTCTTACCTACAACCGGCGCGGGTGTACTGTGGAAGATACCGTAGCGGCAAACACCCTGCTCCGCGATGCCGGGCTTAAAGTCGGGTTCCACATGATGCCCAATCTTCCCACATCTACGATAGACTCTGACAAAATGATGTTCGATACGATCTTTACCGATCCACGGTTCATGCCGGATTTCCTCAAGATCTATCCCACGCTTGTCACACCGGGCTCAGAGATCGAGAAGCACTGGGAGCAGGGGATTTATGCCCCGTATCCGGAAGATGAACTGATCGAGCTCATAGCATATGCAAAATCCCAAATCCCTGAATTTGTCCGGCTCCAGCGGATCCAGCGCGATATTCCGGCCAAGCTGATCGTTGCCGGCTCAAAGCATTCCAACTTCCGGCAGCTGGCCCAGAACCGGCTGAAAGATACGGGAAGGAAATGCCGCTGCATCCGCTGCCGGGAGATTGGAAGACTCCCTTCACTAGCTGAACCGGAGATCAGGATGAAGCAGTACGAGTGCTGCGGCGGGACAGAGCATTTCATCTCTGCAGTCTCCAATGATTCGCTCATCGGGTTTACCCGTCTCCGTTTCCCTTCGATGGTCTACCGCCCCGAGCTGGAAGATGCCGCCCTGATGCGTGAACTGCACGTGTACGGCAGCCTTGTTCCTGTGGGCAGGGATGCGGAACCGGAGGAGTGGCAGCACCGGAATTATGGGCGGGTACTGCTGGCACGGGCAGAAGAGATTACTACAGGGGCCGGATTCTCCCGCCTCGCTGTCATGAGCGGTATGGGTGTGCGCCCGTATTACCGGAGGCAGGGCTATGAACGTGCGGGACCATATATGGTTAAGGAGATGCCATGAACCCGGCAACAACTGCATTTATCCGGCAGCGGTTTACGGATTATTACAAAAAGACCGTGCTCGTTGCACCCCCGGCCCTTGAGCAGCGCGAATGGGGTTTTGTGCTCTTTAATCCCGGTGCATCAGAGATGCGCATGCGGCGGCACGTGGGGTTCTCGGGCAGGGACGAACTCTTTGAGTACCTCAAAAATCTTGTTCCGCAGCACACCTATTACTCGACTGCATATTACGAGCGACCGGATGCCGGCACGATGGTTGAGAAGGGTTGGTGCGGGGCGGACCTGATCTTCGATCTCGATGCGGATCATATCGTTCGCGGCCCCTATGACCAGATGCTTGCCCGGGTAAAAGAGGAGACGGAAAAGCTCATCGCTATGCTCCTCGATGAGTTTGGGATGGATCCAAAGACCATCGAGCTGGTCTTTTCAGGAGGACGGGGCTACCATGTCCATGTCCGGGATCTTGCGTTCCGTGGCTGGGCGAGTGCCGAACGACGGGAGCTGATCGATTATGTCTGTGCGATTGGGATCGATCCTGCGGCCATGCTGACAGGAAAAAAAACAAAGAACCCCGGCTGGCCGAACCGTTACCGGGAGGCACTCACCGGGTACCTCCAATGGATAGGCACACTGCCTGAACCGGAAGCCATGACCCATCTCATCGAAATGGAAGGTATTGGAAAAGATTCGGCCATCACATTTTTGAAAAACCGTGAAGAGATCCTTGCCGAAATAACCGAAAATCCCTCACCGGGTATCATAAAAACCAGCCGTGTCCTGTCTGTCGTCACCGCCCAGCAGGAAGGCGAATTTAAAAAACGCCTGCTAGCCCGTGCAGCGCTTGCCGATGAACCCGTTACTACGGATACAAAACGGTTAATCCGCCTGCCCACATCGCTGCACGGCGGGAGCGGTATGCGGGTACAGCCGCTCGAACTCCGCGAGCTGCATGCCTTTGACCCGCTCACGGATGCTGTCGTCTTTGGCACGCGGGATGTGAAGGTTGATTGTCGCATTGCGCTTAAGATGCCGATGCTCGGAAGTACTTATGAGATCCAAAAAGGCATGAATACTGTACCGGAAGCAGTAGCCGTATTTCTCTGCTGTCGGGGTATGGCAGAGATTGCCTGAGGTAAACAATGAAACTTGACGATCTGCGCAGTATCCTGCTATCTGAGCGGGAGACGGGAAGGCTGACAGCAACAGCCCCGGATATTTTTGAGCGCGGACATGAAGAGCTCTCATCGCTCACAACAAAGGTATACGCTCTTGCCGATCCCCTGTCCGATGAAGCCCGGGCCCTGATCGAAGAGACGCTGGCAATCAAAGAAACTCTTTATGATCTCTTTGCCATCCGTTCCCGCAAGATACTCGCTCTCACGATCATGCACGCCGAGGGCAATTATTACGACCGGGATGAAGTGAAGCGCACAATCCCTGCCGAGCGGGAGATGTTTGACCAGATCACTGCGGCAATCGAACAGTGCCAGGGCATTCTCCTTCATAATCTCCCGGCAATCCCGATAACCGCGGAAATGGATGGGGACGAAAGCGGTGAACCCGAATCAGTTTCTGAAGATTCGGGTATCACTGCCATTCCGGTTGCTGCGCAGCATAAGGCCCACCTGCCACACACTCATCCCTGTGTTCTTGTCCGCGCACTTGAAGACATGGACTCGTTTATGGGAGTGGATGGGAGGATTTATACTCTTTCAAAAGGAGATATAGTGACGCTTCCTGAGCGGAATGCTGCGGTCTTAAGTGAACGCAACATAGTCTTAAATATCAATCTTTGTAAATAATATTGGTATTCGATATCCAAATTATCGGTGAAAATTTTATGAAAATGCCAGCGAAATTCAACACCTATTGCCCTTTCTGCCGGACTCACCAGATTCATGAGGTTGAGAAGGTAAAGAAAGGCAAAACAACCGGCCTCCACTGGATCGACCGCCAGAAGGCACGCAGGGGTAAAGTAGGCAACATGGGTAAATTCTCAAAGGTGCCCGGCGGCGATAAGCCGACGAAGAAGATCAACGTCCGGTACCGCTGTGTCACCTGCAAAAAGGCCCACCTGCGCAAGGGTTACCGTGTCGCAAAGTTTGAACTGACGGAGTGAGCGATAATGGTAAGCGTAATTCGGGAGAACCGGAGTAAATTCTATAAAGTAAAGTGTCCTGACTGTGAGAACGAGCAGACCGTCTTTGAGAAGGCAAGCACCACCGTAAAGTGCGTAGTCTGCGGACATGATCTTGCAACCCCTGCCGGGGGCAAGGCAAGCATCAAGGCTGAGATCGTCTCAGAGCTCAAGTGATACCACCCATGCAGGACAGAGAGTGGCCACAGGAATCAGAACTTGTCGTTTGCACAGTAGTAAATGTCAAGGACTTTGTAGCGTTCGTATCGCTGGATGAGTATGGTGGTCGGCCGGGGCTCATCCCCATCTCTGAAATTGCAACAGGCTGGATCAAGCATATCCGTGACCATGTCCGCGAGGGCCAGAAGATCGTCTGCAAGGTGCTCAATGTTGACCGGAGCCGTGGTCACATTGATCTCTCCTTAAAAGACGTTAACGAACACCAGCGGCGAGTGAAGATCCGCGAGTGGAAGAACGAGTCCAAAGCGCAGAAGTGGCTCGGGTTTGCCGCAGAACAGTGCGGAGAAGAAGCCAAAAAGATTGAAGATGAGATCTTCAGTAAATACGGTGCATTCTACCCGGTCTTTGAAGACCTTGTCATCGACCCTGAGACAACGGTAAAAAAACTGGGTTTTTCAAAGAAAGTCTCAGATGCGCTCCTGCATGTAGCACAGGAGAATGTCAAAGTCCCAAGCGTTGAAGTAACAGGACACCTGCATCTCACATGTTCTGCTCCGGATGGCATCTCTGTGATCAAGAAGGCGTTAAAAAGCGCCGAGCCAAAGATTGCAGGCGTTTCCATTGAACTTTTGTATCTTGGCGCACCGCTCTACCGGATCAAGGTGACTGCTCCGGATTACAAGAAGGCGGAAAAAGCGATCGAGAAAGCGGCCAATGCAGCGATTGCAGTTGTCGAGAAATCCGAAGGCGAAGGCAAACTCATCAAAAAACCTAAGTCCGGGAAGAGTCAATGAGTGGAAGGATCCGGCGCTGCCCGGCTGACCAGATCTATACCCTTTCTTTAACCTGTCCTTCCTGTGGCAAGCCAACTGTTGTGGCCCACCCGGCCCGATATTCACCTGAAGACAAATACGGTAAGTACCGGAGACTTGTAAAGAATGATTGAGGATATCACTGTCAGCTACCTTGAGAGTTTCAAGGAAAAACATCCGGTAGATCCGATCCTTATCGAAGGTCTGCCCGGCATCGGACAGGTAGGAAAGTTAGTAGCCGAGTACATGATCCACATGCTCAAGGCCGAGAAGATCGGAGAGATTCACTCGATCTATTTTCCCCCGCAGGTGCTTCTCGATGAAACAGGTCTTGCCCGTCTCGCGAGAAACGAGCTTTTCCTGTACCAGTCCGAGGAATGTGATATCGTCTTTCTTGTAGGTGATCACCAGAGCACTTCGAATGAAGGGCACTATATCCTTGCTGACCAGTATTGCGAGATTGCTGAAGAACTCAAGGTAAAACGTATATACACGCTCGGCGGTTTTGGTGTCGGGCATCTCGTAAACGAGCCCCGGGTGCTGGGTGCCGTGAACCGTGCAGAGTTGCGCCCGGATCTCGAAGATGCAGGAGTTACATTCAATCGCGATGAACCCGGTGGCGGAATCATCGGGGCAGCCGGTCTTATGCTGGGACTCTCTGCACAGCGTG
>SESA01000495.1_pt1 | contig 25223 bp, 25 predicted proteins | sample 3171451 | NCBI WGS metagenome assembly SESA01 (sample SAMN06051862, study PRJNA518727) | freshwater metagenome | biome: subpolar coniferous forest; feature: holomictic lake; material: water; isolation source: holomictic Lake 227, 8 m depth | place: Canada: near Kenora, Ontario | collected...
CTCGACATGATTGCGGAAGGTCAGTCCCGGAGCGGGTCGGTCGATCTCGTCATGAAGCTTTTCAGACCCGGCATTGAGCGACGGGAGCACAGCGTCCGCCTGCAGCAGCTCCTGGCGGACTTCCGCCAAATAGAGCAGAGAACCGTTGGTGATGACGGCGACAGGCGTGGTGGTGAGCTTTTTCACCTCCGCTATAAGCCATCCGATCCCTTTGTATAACATGGTTTCACCGGAACCGACAAAGGTTATCCAGTCGAGCCCCTTGTTGACCTTAAGAGCCTCACGAATCTCTTCAAGTATCTCTTCACGGGGAAAAAACTCCTGCCGTTCAGTGACGAGCTTTCTGGTCTTTCCAAGTTGACAATAGACGCAGTTCCAGGAACAGCTTTTGGGAGGAAGCAGGTCAACGCCAAGTGACTGGCCAAGCCGTTTTGAGGATACAGGGCCGAAAACATATTTCATGGTGTCAGCAATCAGATTTTATGGGCAAGGGCAAGTTCAGCCATTTTAGCCTCACTTTCAGCCTCGAATGCCTCTTTTGAGATGTGCGGCAGCACCAGACTTGCAATGGTGAAGGCAACGATTTCCATAACAAAGATGGCAGCATAAGCCCAGACATACTGCCCGGAGAAATGGTAGACCAGGTCGATGATGATGCCCGCCCCCAGATGGCCGATAAAGATGGCAAGACTTTGCGCCGTACCCCAGAGACCGATGTAGATACCACTGCGACCTGCCGTCATCGACATCATCATGGAGATATTGGAAACACTCGAAGCTCCAAGGCCCATACCGGTCACCACAAGAGCGATGCGCAGAAAGTTCACATCACGCAGGAAGCCTGCAACAATCAGCAGACCGAAACCGACAATACAGAACATATTGCCGATAAAGGCGCCACGTTTCTGGCCTATTCGGTTAAGCAGAAATCCGGTGATGAGCATGAAAATAAGCTGGGTGCCGCCCATGGTTGGACGAAAAAGCTTGGTGGTGGTGCCGACCGGCATGCCAAAAACGTGAGCACCGAAAGGGTCCATCACAATTTCGTTGGCAAAGAGGGCAAAAATCGAGATAAAGATATAGGAGGCAAAGAGCAGGGTTCTTGGCGATGAAGAGAGCAGCATAACCGACTGCGAAAAAGAGATGGCGTGTTTGCTCTCCCCCTTTTTTACCTCGGCGTTGCGCTGCTCAACGCCAAGCACCGCAAAAAGACCGATCCCGAGAGCAATCAGACCGCCAACCTCGGCTACCGTTATAAGACGTTCCGGAGTAAAGACATCGAGATAGGTTCCGACAATACGGGTTGAAACAATGGTGGTCAGCACCATCAAGGTCCAGCTTGCACCGGTAACCTTGCCGATATTCTCCTCCCCTACCGTATCGGCAAGAAGCGCATAGTAGGCAGTTGTTGCAACCTGCAGGCCAAAACCGAAAACCAGAAAAATAATGGAAAGCTTCAGCAAACCAACATCCTTCATCATGGCTGGAATCATCTCGGACAGGGCTATTCCGCCAACCCTCACTTCATAGGCTGCGGCTGGAGCAAGCATGAAGGAGAAGACACAGCAGAGCAGACCAAGCAGAATATAGGGTGTGCGTTTCAGACCAAAAATCTGTGACCGGTCAGAGAGGTTGCCCGCCCACACCTTGACACCAAAAATCGCCAGCAACTCCTTGAGGCTGATCAGGCCAAACACAATGGTAGCGGAGATGCGAAGCTCGGTGGTCATCACCCGGTTGAGGGTATCGAGCAAAAAGCCGAGCAAGATGCCGAAACCCATCTGGAAAAGGGAGAGGCGGATCAGGTTGATTCTCTTCATAACAGAGCGCTAATATTTACGGGAGTGGCATTTGTCAACAAAACTGCATTCAGACGCTGTAAGTCGCGGCACGAAATATAACAAAAAAGCAGAAGTCTCATTGCGGGAGCTTACCCGTTAGTCGCGCCGGAAATCAGCGCTGCAAGGCCGGTAAGCCTCTGGGAAGAGCGTTTGTTGCCAATGGCCATGGCAAGAGCCTTTGGGTCGCCAATAATCATCACAAGCTTTTTGGCTCTCGTTACGGCAGTGTAGATGAGGTTTCGCTCAAGCAGCGAGTAGTGCTGCATGGAGAGCGGTATCACCACCGCCGGGTACTCCGAACCCTGGCTTTTGTGAATGGTGATGGCATAGGCAAGGGCAATTTCGTCCAGCTCAGCATACTCATAACGCACCTCCCTGCCATCATAAAGCACGCATAGCGCGCTTTCCTCCTCGTCAACAACTGCAATGCGCCCGATATCACCGTTAAAAACCTCCTTGTCGTAGTTGTTGACCATCTGAATCACCTTGTCCCCTTCAGCGTAGGTAGTTCCAAACCTCACAATTTTTCGGACTGCGTGAGGGTTCAGGGTCTCCTGCAACAGCGCATTCAGGGCCTTTGTTCCAAGAACCCCCTTGTTCATCGGCGTCAGCACCTGGATGTCGCGGAGCGGGTCGAATCCAAACCGCTGTGGGATTCGCTCGGCAATAACCATGAGCAGCCTGCGCTGAATCTCCTCCGTGGTGGCCGAAGGAACAATGTAAAAGTCGGACAGCTCCGTCGAGTCGGATGCCCCTTCGCGGTGCGACGGAAGCATCACCTCCCCGTGATTGATCCGGTGGGCATTGACAATAATCATCGAGCTTTGGGCCTGACGAAAAATCTCGGTCAGCCGCACCACTGAAAGTGCGTTGGAGTTGATCATGTCGGCCAGTACAAACCCAGGGCCAACCGGAGGGAGCTGGTCAACGTCACCGGCAAAGATCAGGGCTGCACCATTGGATATTGCTGCCAACAGGCGGTTCATCAGCACCACATCGATCATGGAAGCCTCATCGACAATGATCAGATCAGCTTCAAGAGGATAAGAGCTGCCCCGCCGGAAGTCACGTACAAAAGGGTCAAACTCCAGCAAGCGGTGAATGGTTTTCGCCTCCATGCCGGTCGCTTCAGAGAGCCGTTTAGCCGCCCTGCCGGTTGGAGCGCAGAGCAGAAACTTCAGCTTTCCGGTATCGAGAATTTTAAGGATGGTATTGATGATGGTGGTTTTGCCGACACCCGGCCCGCCGGTAATAACCATCAGCTTGCTTGAAAGCGCAAGCGCAACGGCACTCCGCTGCGACTCCGAAAGCTCAATGCCCGACTGCTTTTCCGCCGCCGGAATAACCGTTGCCGGATCGATCCCGCCCCACGGAAGAGCACCCTTCAAAATCCGGTCAATACTTCCGGCAACTCCCGTCTCTGCACGGTAAAGCGAGATGAGATAGAAATACCTCTCCCCCTCTGACTCAACAACGACAAGGGTTCCGATAGAAAGTTCAGAACGGATAGCCTCCGCAATAATCGGTTCAGGAATATCGAGAAGCCGATTGCATGCCGCAAGCAGCATAGCTTCAGGAACCCGGCAATGCCCGTCAAGGGCAAGCTCCTGCAGAGCATAGGCAATACCCGCCCGCGCCCTCAATGGAGAGTCAGGAGCAATACCAATATTTTGGGCAATCTGGTCGGCAGTACGGAACCCTATACCCGGTATGTCAAGCGTCAGACGGTAAGGGTTAGCGCTCACCACCGTCACCGCCTCGTCACCATAAGCTCGGTAAATTCGCACCGCCCGCGCCGTACCCACCCCGTGAGACTGGAGAAAAACCATGATCTTCCTCACCGACCTCTGCTCCGCCCAAGCCGAAACAAGCTGTTCCAGCTTTTTTTTGCCGATACCCGGAAGCTCCAGCAGTTTTTCAGGATAATCCTCAATAACATTGAACACCTCAAGACCATAAGCCTTGATAAGCACCTTCGCCAGATGGGGGCCGATCCCCTTCACCATACCGGAAGAGAGATATTTGGCCATTCCTTCGAGAGTATCAGGAGCAACAACCCCAAGATGGGTTGCCTTGAACTGCAAACCCCAGGTTTTATCATTTTGCCAGAGCCCCTCAGCCTCGACATGCTGACCGGAAGTGACCGCCGCAACATGACCCACCACCGTCACCGGATCACGCTCCCCCTTGACACGAAGCCGCAGGACAGTGAACCCCGACAACTCGCTGAAAAAGCTCACCTTTTCAACAATACCGGTAATGCGCTCCTCACCGGAATTGGAAGGGTTGCTCTCACTCATGAAATGCGCAAGGTTAGGTGATAATGTTCAAGCTCCATGGAAGAAAGGATTACAGGAGAGCAATATAGCGAATCTCGACTGACTCAAGCAGTATTTGCATCGGTTGTCACCGATTCACATGCCGCATCAAGAACAGCAATGGCTTGCTGGCGTTTAACAGAAGGAAACTGACGCAAAAATTCATCCAAAGTATCGCCTCCCTGCAAATAGTCAAACAATGACCGAACCGGAACACGAGTACCCATAAACACAGGTGTTCCACTGAGTATATCAGGGTGGCTTTGTGTAACAGTGGAAAGTGAAGTCATGAAAATTCTCCAAATGCCGGATTGAAAGGAATGCCAGGCAACTACAAAAACATCGCCAAAACAGACTAATCTTACCCAGAAAAGTACCAATTATCTGGAAACAGTGCTATAGCTTCATATCGTAAGCCCCGACAACTCGCAGAAAAAGCTCAACCCTTTCAACGACGCCACTGATAAGTTCTTCACCGATAGCTATAGACAGGCTCTCACTCATGAAGCCATACAGGGGTAGGCTTATGCGCCCAAATCCATGCGATAAAATCCGTCATTGGTGGATCGATACCGAGTTCACGGAGCCGGGTATTAACCTGCCCGCGATGGTAAGAGCTGTGAGCAGCTACCTGCATAAGCGTCTGACCAAGAGATGGATTGGCAATCTCAAAACCAAGAGTGAGGCTCACCTGCCCTGACCAAGGCAAATGAACAACCCGGTCTAAATCAGCGGGAGAAAGAGCATTTTGAAACTCCTGAATCTCCCTGTGCACTAACTTGGCAAAGCCGACTAATTCAAGAGCATTGAACAAGTCGGTTACATGAGGATTGATGGGCCGGTTTAGCCAGACATCAAGAAAAGCTTTCTGAACCAGATGAATATGGCGCACTCTCTTCAACAGCACTTCGTCCTCTTCCGCCTGTGGTTTTCCGAGGATCGCCGCAAAGACGACAGCGTCAGCCCACTCTGTATGTTGAACAAGCTCCTCGATTATTGCGGTTGCGTCCATGACGACTCTCTATAGGTTTTCATGACAACTGGTGTAAACATAAAAAAAATAAATAGCATGGAGCAAAGGGGGGGACGGAGCACAACCAACATCAGGGTTTACTCAAAAATAATTTTGATCGAACCTGTTCCCACGAAACGGCCGTGGAAGGGTCTGCCCGGTGTGCGGCAACTCGACGATGTAACTCATCCATTTGGGTTTGTGACAACTCATGCGGATTTGACTCCTCGGCAGCCATGCTATCCCAGATGTCCTCGACGAGCTGAATGCGCTCGGAAACGGAGAGCTTCAAGTATTCAGGAGTGGTGGCAGGAGTAGGCATAGAGATAGTATAAATCAATGTCAATGTTTAGCAAGTCTCTCAATCTGAACCGTTCAGGGTGCACAGCTTCCTTCAACGTAGCGGATTCTCTGGCATTTTGGATTGAACACTCCATTCTTTGAATTAATTGTCTGCCTGAAAGACAATATCATCCAGCGTTACTCTCAACGCTTTGGCGACAGCCAATAATATTTCCGTTGTTCCAGTCCGTTTACTGGTTTCGATCTGAGATAAATACGGTGTGCTTATACCAACGATTCCCGCTAATTGTTGTTGCGTTAATCCTCGATATTCTCGCCAGACTTTGACAGGATTTTCCTTATCCAACAAAGCAAAAGTAACTTCACTGGGAACAAGTTCTTCCTTGCCTTGCTCAATTGCTGTTTTTACAGAATCATAATCCCGTATATCCGGCAACATTTCCGCTTCTTCAGCAAGCTGCTCGTATTGGTCATACGGTAACATGGCTCTTCTTCTTTGTATAGGAGGTCGTTACCTGGCAGTTGATTCCCTCACTTTTCTTGATGGCATGAATAACCTGGAAGAGGTTTTCCATTCTCGGGTTACCCGACGGCGCCAGCATACGGTGCAAACTTTTACTTGATTTCTCGAGTATTTTGGCCAGCCCTTCAAAACCAATGGTAGAATGGACGATATCCCTCAGAAGCGCTTTTCCAACGGCTGTATCACCTTCAAGAAAAGCATTAATCGCCTCTTCAAATAAAGCCGCCCTAAATTCCGGATCGCGCTCAACCCGTGCCTTTATGGTTTCCTTATATGATCGACTTAATGACATGATAATCTCCTCACCCTTTATTTTCCTGATCGTTTTTTATAGGCCTTATGTTCTTCCCAAAGCTTTTTTGCCCTTTCAATAGCTTTTTTCTGGTCTTTTTTGCTGCTGCCACCAAGTAATAACAGGATAAAGTCATCCTCTTTTCCAAAATATATCCTGTATCCCGGGCCGAAATCAAGTTTTATCTCTGATAATGCAGAGCCAATGGGCGCAACATTTAAATAGTTCCCCTGCACAACACGCTCCAAATATACAGCCGCTCTTGCTGCTGGCACGGAATCAAGTGAATCAAACCAATCCCTGAACGGACAGTTCCCATTTTGATCCACATATTCAAAAACCTCAACTTTTTCCCGCATACCCTATGGTAACGTATACGTTTCTATTTTCAAAATAAATTCAAGCCTCCAGAAACACAATCGCGTCCGGCAGATCACTCATCCTGAGGCCACCCTCTTCAGTAACAACAAAGGTATTTTCAATGCCAATAACCCCTTTGCCCGCAATAACGAATTTCGGCTCAACCGCTATCACCTGCCCGGCCTGCAAAGGGACAGCAAACCCTTTGGCAAGCACTGGCAGTTCGTCCAGTTCGAGACCAACACCATGACCGACAAACTTCGCCTGTTCACCCGGCATTCCCATGAAGCAGGAACCAAATCCACCCTTTTCGGCCATTGACGCGGCGTCAAGAAACAACTCTTCGCAGATGACCCCCGGCTTCATGGCCTGACGAACCATCTCCTGAATATCGAGCGCAAGATCAAATGCCTGCTGCAATTCAGGGTCGAGCTTGCCAATCACAAAGATGCGGCTCATATCAGCCATATAGCCATTGAAAACTCCGACATAATCAAGCAGAACCGGTTCGTTCACGCGAATTACATCAGTCGATGCTCCATGCGGCGCGGCACTCGACAACCCCTTTCCCGTAACCGGCCCATCAAAAAAACCACCGTTCACACCTCCGGAAGAAACGGCCAAACCATAGAAAATCTCCTGGTTAAAAGCCCTCATCCGCACATAGCCTTCATGGCCTGCCTTGCGAAGACGATACTCCATTTCGGCTGCCAGATCAATCTCACGCATACCCGCTTTCAGGAAATTCGGCACGTCGGCCAGTACCGATGCGAGCCCGGCGGCACTTTGGCGAACCAGCTCAACCTCAAAAGGCGACTTGACTGAGCGAAGTTCACGAACCATCATTGAAATATCGACAAAAGAACGCCCTGGCAGTGCTCGAGTGTAAAAACTTTGCTGCTGAACTGGCACAGCGTCATACGTCAGGCCAATGCTGACAAGATCATGACTGAAAACGGAAGCAAATTCCTTGCTTGAGCAAAAAGGCCGGATATCGGCAATCGGGCTCTCCGCTCTCGCCCGCGACAGGCTTTTACGCACCAGCATCACTGGGTCGCCGTCCGCTGGTATCAAGAGAATAGCGTTCTGACGAGTTCCCGTAAAATAGAAAACATCAATCGGCATGATGAGAAGAGCAGCATGAACACCCTTCTCTCTGAGCATTTCCTGCAACCGCAATACCCGTTGTTGTGATTCAGTTTCTGTCAGCATGGTTTGTTGTACAATTTCATTGAAGAATGGAGGACGATGCAGTCAATAATATACCGTTTCCCTCAGGCCGGGAAAAAGAATTTCGACATACCATTGTATATTACATGTATTATCGACACTATCGGATGACTCTGTCTTGGCATTGCAATCGCTAATGCCTTATTTCACATCCAACTTGGGATTAATAACTGGCATATTGGGAACTCGCGCTTGCAGGTTAAGAGTTCTTTCGTACCACAACGCTTCAATAAACACGCCAAACGCTTATTACAAAAAAAATATCTCAAATGGCCTAATGCAAAAATTGAGTCATTTATGGATTTTAGTTAAAAAATCTATACGTTGTAATTATAAATGTATGGTTGAGCTGCATAGGAATAACTCTAACCTGAAAGGAGTGAAAACATGCGAACTTACACTATGATGGTACAACGGGTTGCAAAATCTGTGTCTGTATCTTTTCTGCTGGTCATTTGCTCGATAGTAACGGTTACATACAAAGCCACAGCAGAAGAAACAGCAGGAGCAAAAGCCTTAGCACCAGCGACAGCACCAGCAACTCCAACACAAGGTAAAGCACCAGCCAAAGCTAAAACACAAACTAAAGCAGAAAAAGAAACGGCAGCAGCGGCAGCAGCAGCAGCAGCAAAAGCCGATAGCGTTTTATCAGTCACCGGCATCACTGTCAACGAAACGAGTCAGGATAAGGTTAAATTCGAAATCTTTCAAACCATCAAGATTACAGTAAAAAATCTTGAGAAGGGACTTAAAAAACATAATAATGATCTATCAAAACTCATTCTCTACATTGATGGCAACGCCGTAAATGGACTTCATCCTACTTTGGACATTACAACGTCAACGTTGCAATTTGACCTCAAACGTATACCGGAGAATAAAGATGCATGGACGACCATCCTGAGCAGAGGGCCAAGGAGATGGGAGCGGAATGTGCCAATCACCGTGGGTTTTGAAAAAGAGAGTCCGATAGAAAGTACGATTCAAGCTGATCTCACTGTTATTAATCAGTTCTGGTTCAAGGTATTCGTTTTTATTTTTCTGATTGCCATTGGGGTATTTTGGGCGGTGGCTAAAAAAAGCGATATCATTCGAGATACCGGCCCACAACCGAAAAGTTTAAACGATAAAGGACAACCCAACAGGAAGCCCTATAGCCTTGCTCGCACGCAAATGGCCTTATGGTTTTTCGTTGTTATCATCTCTTATGTTTTCATCTGGTTGGTGATGAAAGATTCTACTTTAAACACATCGGTGCTTGCCCTTATTGGCATCAGCGCATCTACAGCTATTGGGTCTGCCGTTTTAGATGCCAGCAAAAGAAGTGATCAAGAAAATAAACAAAAGACACTTGAGGGAAAAAAGAATAGCACTGAGGTGGAATCCCAGAGCCTTCAAAGTGAGATAAACACGCTTCTTTCCAATATAGCGGCAACTCCTGCGCCAACAAATATTGAGGAACTTAAAGCTGAGTTAGGAATCAAACAAGCCAAACTGGCGGCAAATAAGGAAGTGATTCTTCAGACAAGTGAGCAGATTCAAAAACAGACTGAGAGCGCAAACCCTCTTGTATCGAAAAATTTTATCAGCGACATCCTTAGCGATGATGAGGGGGTAAGTTTTCACCGCTTTCAAATTTTTACCTGGACCATCGTGTTGATCGTTATTTTCTCCTGGTCAGTTTACAATTTACTGACCATGCCGGAATTCGATTCCACGTTGCTCGGGTTGATGGGAATAAGTGGCGGAACGTATATTGGTTTTAAATTTCCAAATCAACAGGGTTGACATAGCTTCATGAAATAATTCAACTCGATCGAGCGCGGGAAGAGCATTTCTGATATTTACTGTCAGGGCTATTCCGCGCCGGTTGAGTTCAGTTATTTATTAACACAAGAGGTGTTCATCCTGGTTTTTAAATCACTTTTGAGTCTCTCCAGCTTCAGTCGCTCCTCCCTCAAGCGCCCGATAAACCAGTGCCGGGCCGTGCTGAACTGTGCGGGCGTAGTGTACCGCTGGTTTGCCGAATACCATTGCGTAGCCAAACAGATGATCGTCCGGAATACCGAGGCGGTGGCGTGTTTCGGGCAGGATGTCGTTGATAGCCCACTTTGCCAGACCGTTCCATAATGTGCCGACACCATTGGCCTGTGCAAAAAGGTCAAAGCTGGCAAGCGCTATCATGCAGTCCTGTATGGGCGATGCCACATGCTGGGGCGCTGTGGCAATGAGCAGATGTGGTGCGTCACGAAAAATAATGTCGGCACGGTGCTTCTCCCAGATCGACACAAAGTTGGCAAAAAAGCCCATCTTTTCCGGCAGGGTGTTGCTGTTCACCAGCCTTGTCAAACCGGCCATCACCTCGTCGCGCAGTTGAGCAACCTTGTCGTGGCTGTCGAGCACCGTAAAGCGAACCTGACGGGAGTTTACGCCTGTCGGGGCCTGCCACGCTACATCGAGCAGCTTCTGGAAGAGTGCCGGGTCGAGATTGTCGGGCTGGAAACGCCGCACGGAACGGCGCCCCCTGATGAGCGTCTCAAGGGCATCGGAATCTGGATATGCACCTTGCAGTAAACAACTGCCGGAAGGGTTGTGACCAAGAATGGAAACCGATCCCGTTGGACAAATAGCAAGGCAATGCTGGCAGCGGTAGCAGGTTTCCTCCTTTTCCGGAACAATAACGGGATATCCATCCTCTGCCGGTGTGATAATCCGTGCAGGGCAGTCGATCATGCATTCGCCACAAAGCGTGCAGCTCTCTTTGTTGACAATAAAATCTATCATTTTTATTTTTTACGTCGGTTGATCATGAAAAAGCTCTAACTGGCTTTCAGGCTGATAACTTCCATCTGACTTTGCTTTTTACGAGCCTCTTCCACAATTTTTTCAACCTCTGCAGCAACGGCATCATTAACCCAGTCAGCTCCACAAAGAACACATACTGTTGCCGGAACATCTCTTATTACAACAAGACCATATCCGAGTTCAACCGTCAATGTTGTTTTACCAGGCTCTTTTTCTCCTCCGCATAACGGGCAGCAAGCAATATCTCTATTGATGTTCATTTTTTTCGGTTTTAAAAACCAGACACAAGAGAACTTGAATATAGTTTGTCTTCTATGAAGCTTTATGTATTAACGGGCAAATCTTCCGGATTTTCGAAATCAACAAAATCATTGGAGAGAACTCCGGGGTACAAAGGGAGAAGAGAGTTCATGCGGCTCTGCCAGTGAAGCCAACGACTCGGCTACAAAACTGACTGGCAAATCTGGGTTGTCAAGTGCCGCCCTGCCTACCCGCGCCAAAAACTCGATCTGACCAGCAATAGAGCGATGCTCCTGCGCTGCCTCTCCTGCTTTGCTTGTTCGTAGAGTTCCTGATTGATCTGTATTGAAGTTCTGACTGACATGCTCTGAATCCCTGTTCGGACATTTCCCACTATGGCAATAGTTTCTCAATTTCCATACTCCTGTCGAAACACTCCCTGCGACATAGCAGGCTTGTACAGATTTGTATAATATGGTGAATTTAACTATTGTGTCGTTAGTTTCTCATCTTGGGGGTGCTGGATTTTTTTTCGTCGCTGACGGATAAAAGAGAGAGCTGAGAGTAGACCCTTGTAACTTGATGCAGGTAATGCTGACGCAAGAAAAGATGAAGCAGGTTGCTAACTGTTCATACCTCTCTTCCCGCTTCTCCGGCACTGCCTGACTGTTTAAACATCTTCTATGACCATCGCAACCGAGAACATCTGCTGCCCGGAGCTTCGCATTGACGGGATCTCTTCTGAAAAAACCTTTGTGCGTGGCTCTCTTTTTCCGATTGAGGTCGGCATGAGAACGCTGACGCTCGGCAGAACCTATCTCTGTGGCGGGATAGAGTTCTCGTCGTTTCCTCTCTATGATACAAGCGGGCCCTACTCTGATCCTTCGTTCATGATCGACCCGGAAAAGGGGTTGCCTCCGCTGCGTGATACCTGGGGCTTTACCGCCCCGGTAACAGAACCCTCGACCTTTTCCATGCCAAGTGGAGCTTTGCTCCCAAGAACACCCCTCAAGGCGAAAGAGGGTTGCGGTATTACGCAGATGTACTTTGCCCGCAAGGGTGTCATCACGCCGGAAATGGAGTATGTCGCCATAAGGGAGAACCAGCAGTTGGAGGGGTGGATTGCTTCGTTTTCGAGAGGGGGTAAAAAAACGCTCCCGATAACAGCGGAGTTTGTAAGATCGGAGATTGCCGCAGGCCGGGCGATCATTCCAGCAAACATCAACCACCCGGAACTGGAGCCGATGATTATCGGCAGGAACTTCCGCGTGAAGATCAATGCCAATATCGGCAACTCCGCGCTTGGCTCTTCAATCGACGAAGAGGTGGAGAAAGCGGTCTGGTCGTGCAGGTGGGGAGCTGATACAGTGATGGATCTGAGTACCGGAACAAATATTCACAAGACTCGTGAATGGATTCTGAGAAATTCTCCTGTTCCAATCGGTACAGTTCCTATCTATCAGGCGCTTGAAAAGGCGGGTGGCCGGGCCGAAGATCTGACCTGGGAACTCTATCGCGACACGCTGATCGAGCAGGCAGAACAGGGCGTCGATTATTTTACAATTCATGCGGGGATCCTGCGTGAGCATCTCCCTTTTGCCGAAAAGCGCCTTACCGGTATTGTGTCGAGAGGTGGTTCGATCATGGCGAAGTGGTGCAAGGCAAACAAGCAGGAAAATTTTCTCTATACCCGGTTTGAAGAGATCTGCCGCATTCTTCAGACTTATGATATTGCGGTCTCTCTTGGTGATGCCTTGCGGCCCGGTTCAATACTTGACGCAAACGATGAGGCTCAGTTCGGTGAGCTGAAAGTGCTTGGCGAACTGACCAAAGTGGCATGGAAGTACGATGTGCAGGTGATGATCGAAGGCCCCGGACACGTTCCGCTTCATCTGGTTGAGGAGAACATGCAGAAACAGCTTGAATATTGCCATGAAGCGCCGTTCTACACCCTTGGACCGCTTGTTACCGACATTGCTGCCGGGTATGACCATATCAATTCAGCTATCGGTGGTGCGCTTATAGCAAGCTATGGCTGTTCGATGCTCTGCTATGTCACTCCAAAGGAGCATCTCGGCCTGCCCGACAAGAACGACGTGCGTGAAGGGATCATTTCCCACAAGGTTGCAGCCCATGCGGCTGACCTTGCCAAGGGAAGTCCTGTTGCCTGGCTGCGTGATGAACTTATGAGTCGGGCACGCTATGCCTTTGCCTGGGAGGATCAGTTCAATCTATCGCTTGACCCTGAAAAAACCCGTGCTGTCCATTCAGAGAGCATGGCATTGAGTGGCCACACCGAAAAGAACCCTGATTTCTGCACCATGTGCGGGCCTGATTTCTGTTCAATGAAAAAGTCGAAGGAAGCGGCAAAAGTGGAGTGAAAGAGGAAGAGGGAATAATGGAGCTGGTGGACGAAGAAATTGTGGACAGGATGGACTCAGTGGACAAGAGAGGGAAAAATAATGATTTCTCTCCTCTCTGTCCTTGCAGTCACTGATGTCCTTTTTGTCCTTTACCTTTAAGCTTTTATGATGCTGCTTTGACGATTGCTGCAAAATCGGCTGCATTGAGACTTGCACCACCGATAAGGCCGCCATCGATGTTCGGCATGGCAAAGAGTTCAACGGCATTGGATGGCTTGACGCTGCCGCCGTACTGAATACGAAGTTGTGATGCGGCTGGTTCGCCGTAAAGTTCGGTAATGGTGGTGCGGATGAGAAGATGCACCTCTTCGGCCTGTGCGGAGGATGCGGTTTTTCCTGTTCCGATCGCCCATACTGGTTCGTAGGCAATGACAATGGCGCCAATGTCGAGGATGCCAGCCAACCCTTCAGTGACCTGCGAGGTCACAACACTTTCGGTGACTCCGGTTTCACGCTCTTCGAGAGTCTCTCCAACACAAAGAATAACTTTCAATCCTTCAGTCAACGCCTTTTTTACCCTGAGATTCACTGTCGCGTTGGTTTCGCCGAAATACTGGCGGCGCTCGGAGTGACCGATAATGACATAGGAACAACCTACGGCATTGATCATTCTGGCCGATACCTCGCCGGTATAGGCTCCGTCGTTTTCATAATGGCAGTTCTGGGCAACAAGCTGAACTTCGCTTCCTTCAATAATCCTTTCCGTTGCTTCCAGCGCCAGGTAGGTAGGCGCAATGCCAACCTCACAGCCCGAAAAGCCTTCGCCAAGAGCAGCGAGAACATCCTGTGCAAGTGTTTCCGATTCGGCTACGGTATTGTTCATTTTCCAGTTGCCGACAACAATTTTTCTACGCATAAATTTAGTAATCCGTTTTTATATCACAGTATATCCGATCGACCTGGTCAAGGCTGAAACGGTGTTTTCCTGAACGTGCATCCTTGAGTTCGACATCGTTACTGCCGACGGCAATAATCTTGCCGTGCCATACCCTTGCTTCTTTGGTCACCAGGTTGATTTCGCGGTTCAGCAAATCCTGATTGCCGCCGATCCTGTCTGGACGATAGATGATTTGACGCTTACCCATTGAAAATCTGGTTTAATTTGCCCTTATTTAACAAAAATCTCCAATATCTCATAATAGAGTTCCCCTTTGGGCACACTTATGTGAACTTTTTCACCGACCTCTTTCCCTATGAGTGACCTTCCGACCGGAGAGCGCACGGAAATCTTGCCGAGATCCGAGTCTGACTCTTCAGAAGAGACCAGCGTATATTCAATAATCTCTTCCTCAATATCGAGATTGCGCAGCTTGACGGAGGTAAAAATATAGACCTTGTCGGTCTTGACCTGTTTGGGATCAAGAATCGTTGCCGATGCGAGCTTGTTTTCAAGATCGGCAATTCGGGCTTCGGTATGTGACTGCTCCTCTCGCGCCGCATCGTATTCCGCGTTTTCACTCAAATCACCATGAGCTCTTGCTTCGGCAATTTTTTCGAGAACTTCCCTTCTGGTTTGATGAACCAGCACATGCAACTCCTCTTTCAAGCGGTTATACCCATCTCTTGTCAGGTAAATTCTGTCAGTCATCTCTTGTGCTGTTTTTGTTGAAAAGAAAAGGAAAATAACTCCATTAAACGCGGCTGAATTGCCTGGACATACGGGACAGGGTTGCCAACAAAAAAAGTAAAGTCAGCTTCCGATTGCTGACTTTACTTCTTGACTACCACAACAATGTACAATTCTTAATCCTTCAGGCAAAAAAAGTTTATACATTAAAAGCAAAATAGATTCGGTTTCCTCCTCGATCAATGAGCAGATACAAAAGATCACCGCTCTTGACACCTTTCAAAAGAGTACCATATTGCGAAAAAGAGGTCACCTCCTGACGGTTGACGGAAAGAATGATGTCACCACTGCGCAATCCTGCAAGAAAGGCATTGGAAGATGGGTCGATTACTGTAATGACCACCTTGCCACTACCGGGTTTCACATTGAGCCTCTGCGCCATCCGGGCAGTAAGCTCCTCCGCCCTGAACCCAAGCGCCGAAGTGGCAGTTACCTCTTCCTCTTTGCTTGACGCAGCAACTTCCCTTACAGGTTGCGCTTCAAGGCGAACGGTGAACAGCCTGACTTTTCCATCCCTCTGCACCCTGAACTTGACGGTCGATCCGGGTGACTCGCTGGCAATGGCATTGCGAAGTGCAACGCTGCTCGTAACCTTGGTATCGTTGAAGTCAAGGATAACATCACCGGTCTTAACTCCGACTTTGGCGGCAGGACTTCCTTCAACAACCGTGCCGACAAGCACTCCTTCACCCGGGTTCAGGTGCATGGCTTTTCCAAGAGTTTCGTCGATATCCTGTATACTTACACCCAGATAGCCTCTGGTAACCTTGCCGGAGGTAATGAGCGAAGTCAAAACCTTTTTGGCCATATTTGAAGGCACGGCAAATCCGATACCCTCAAATCCGCCAGTGCGGCTTGCTATAGCTGTATTGATGCCAATAAGCTCACCATTGATATTGACAAGAGCGCCTCCGGAATTGCCGGGATTGATGGCGGCATCAGTCTGAATAAAATCCTCATAATCGGCAAGTCCGACATTTGCCCGACCTTTGGCGCTGACAATACCCTGGGTAACGGTTCTTGCGAAATTTTCTCCAAGGGGACTGCCGATGGCAATAACCCATTCGCCAACCCTGAGTTTGTCACTGTCGCCGATAAGCAGTGGTTTAAGGCCTTTGGCATTAACCTTGATAACGGCAAGATCAGTTTTCGGATCCTTGCCTATGACCTTGGCATCGATCTTTCTGTTATCGAAGGTGCGGATATAGATGGCATCTGCATCATCGACCACATGATTATTGGTAAGAATATAACCATCTTCCGTAACAATAACCCCCGATCCGAGACCTCGCTGAACCTGCTTTTGGCCATTTCGGGCACCACCTTCCGGCATTCCAAAAAAATTATCAAAGGGACGACCGAAAAAGTCAAATGGAGAGAGTGTGCGCTGAGTCACATTTTTTTCGGTAAAAATAGTCACCACCGAAGGGGTTGCCGACTCGGCAATCTGCACGAATGCCTCGTTGAAACCCTTGAGTGACTGAATCGGATAGTTTTCGATATTGCTCCTGGCCGTGGCAAAATTAGGACTGGTTGTCAGAGTCGGCCCTTCAGCAGAAAGCTTGAGTTCAACATTTGAAAAAACAAGCGCGCCAACAGCAATACCCGCAAACACAAGCAGCAGGTACTTGATGAATGTGTGTTTCTTGCTCATCGGTGATATCAGGATTTATTTGTCGTTACGATAAAGCCTCAATATTTTTCACGGCAGTTAAACCCGCCTTCATTTTATTCATCGTCTCTTCATATTCAGCCTCGGGCGTGGAATCAGCAACAATACCTCCAGCCGCCTGGAAATAGATTGTGCCATTTTCCACCACCATGGTACGAATTGCAATAGCAGTCTTGAGATTCCCCTTGAAATCAAGAAATCCGACAGCTCCACCGTACAACCCCCTCTTTTCCTTTTCAAGTTCGTAAATGATCTCCATAGCCCTCACCTTGGGGGCTCCGGTGAGAGTGCCAGCAGGAAAACACGACCAGAAAGCGTCCATTGTGCCAAGATCGTCTCGAAGTTCGCCGCGCACGTTACTGACAATATGCATCACATGCGAATATTTTTCAATAACCATCATCTCATTGGTCTCGACAGTACCAATTTTGGCTATACGACCAACATCGTTGCGACTCAGATCGATCAACATGAGATGCTCTGCCCGTTCTTTCTCATCAGCAAGCAGTTCAATGGCAATACGCTCATCCTCCTCAAAAGTGCTGCCACGACGCCTTGTGCCGGCAATAGGCCGAGTATCGACCATCCTTCGACCGTTACTGTCACGTTCAACCTTGACCTGAAGTTCGGGTGATGAACCGACAATCTTGAACTCCTTCAAGTCAAAGTAGTAAAGATAGGGAGAAGGATTGATGGTTCTCAGCATCCGGTAGACATCGAAAGGACGGGTATTGAGGGGACGATGGAGACGCTGTGAAATCTGTACCTGAAAAATATCGCCCGCCACAATATACTCTTTGGCCTTCACCACTTTCTGAAGATACTCATCTCTCGATGTGTTGGAGAGAACATCCTCCGGCTTTTCAGGCTGGAAAGTGATCTCGTCACGACCGAGAGGCCGGAACATTTGTTCGGCAACAAGCTCTATTTTTTGCAAGGCAGCCGCCTTGTCACTCTCGTCAAGGTAATTGGAAACAATAAATACCTTGCGCAGAATATTGTCGAAAACCACAAGTGTATCACAGAAAAGGAGATAAACGTCTGGCATTCCTGCCGGGTCGTCCAGTTCCGGTTTCGGAATCCTTTCGACAAGATGCATAGCATCATAACCAAAGTAGCCGAAAACACCCGATGTGATCATCTGTGGTGTACCATTCTTCTTCCTTGGAATCTCTTCCGTATCGAAAGCACCAAGACAACGATCTATCTGCAGGCGAAGATTGGCTTCCTCTCCGGCAATTCTGGCAAGATCACTGAATTTTTCATCAAGAATATCGACAGTTGCCAGCCCGTCAACCGAACCCCTGAGAATAGCCACCGGATCAATGGCGATATAGGAAAAACGGGCAAGAAACTCTTCACCGTCAACCGATTCGAGCAGGCATGAAAAAGGACGCTGCAATTTGAGATAGACTGAAACCGGTGTCTCTGTGTCGGCATGAACCTCCTTGAAGAGCGGCTTGAGAAGATAGGGAGCATTCCGTTGATGTGCTGGCATAAAAAGAGAAAACTGAATTTGTTATTGCGACACTGTAAAGAGTGTAATAAAAAAACTTTTTTGTATTGTAATGAAAGATCACCGGAGACGCTATCCGGAAACAGAGGAAACCAAACAGTAATGACATCCCACCGATTCCCAAAAAAAACCTTCCTTATAAACTGGCTGAAAGCCCTTATGCTCTCCCCCGGCATACTTTTTCCTGCGGGATATCTTGTACTCTATCTTTCCACCAATATCTACCTGAATTCGGATTTCAAGAAGAATCTCTCTCAATCCTTCAATACTGCAACCGACAATAACTGGCAGATAAGCGTCAAATCACTGAAATCAGGCCTCTTTCTTGACTCGGTCACTCTCGATCATATCGAACTGAAGAAAAGAGAGAGGCCTGAGCGGAACAACAAGGAAACTGACCGTACCATTATCATCAAAACACTCGAAATACCATATCCCGATCTTCAAAAACTGCTTTTCAGCAGCACCGAACGACTATCGTCAATACAAACGGTTCACGAAAAAATTATTGCAAAAGAACCCGGCATTCAGTGAACAACCAACCCTGAGCGGTGCCATCTGATCGAAGAAAGCTTGCCCACCGGTTCAGTAATCAGGGAAAGATCGGGGTCCCATGACCAGTAGACCACCATGGCTTCACCGACAATATCCTTTTCCGGTAAAAATCCCCAGAAACGGCTGTCGAGACTGTTGTCACGATTGTCTCCCATCGCAAAATAGTAGTTTGACTTAACAGTATATTCCGTGGCAGGCGCACCGTCGATAAAGACCTGCCTGCCCTGCAGACTAACATCGTGGCCTTCATCTGTAATCAGCGAGCTGTAAAGCGGGTAGGTTACCGCTGTCAGTTGCACGACATCTCCCTTGCGGGGAATACGTATTGGGCCGTAGTTATCCTTGTTGAACCTGGAAGACTGCGGAAAGATCATGTAATCACCCTCTCCTGCAGGCATTGGAGTTCCGATAAACTGGGCATGAGGAGGTAATAGAGCCAGTTTTTTATTGACAAAAAGCCGCTGGTTGTGAATTTCGAGGGTATCGCCACTAATGGCAACGCAACGCTTGATATAGTTCAGTGAGCGATCTTTCGGATACTTGAAAACAATGATGTCATCACGTTTGACTTTGTCAACGCCAGGCAGCCTGATATCAGTAAAGGGTACTTTTGGTCCGTAGACATACTTGTTGACAAAAAGAAAGTCGCCGGCAAGCAGTGTACTCTCCATTGAGCCAGTTGGTATCCGATAGGATTCAACGACAAAAATACGAAGAATGGTGGCAAATATAGCCGCAATAACCAGAGCATCAAACCACTCTCTTGAATGTTGTTTCACCGGTTTTCCCTGCTGAGTATTCAATTGATGTAACGCTTTTGTGTTTAAAAAAACTGCTGGCCATCGGCCTCTTTTATTCGTCAATATTGAGAAGAGCGAGGAATGCTTCCTGCGGAACCTCGACCCTGCCAACCTGTTTCATTCTCTTTTTACCCTCTTTCTGTTTTTCAAGCAGCTTGCGCTTACGGCTTATATCACCACCATAGCATTTGGCCAGCACGTTCTTGCGCATCGCCGAGATGGTTTCGCGCGAAATCACCTTGCTGCCGATAGCCGCCTGGATGGCGACCTCATACATCTGCTTGGGAATAATCCCTTTCAGTTTTATGCAGAGCTTCTTGCCCCAGTCATAAGCCTTCGAGCGGTGAACGACAATGGAGAGGGCATCAACCGCATCGCCGTTGAGCAGCACATCGAGTTTCACAAGATCGGACTCGCGATAGCCGATGTACTCGTAATCCATCGACGCATACCCTTTCGAGATAGACTTGAGCTTGTCATGGAAATCAAAAACAATTTCAGCCAGAGGAAACTCGAAATGCATGATAACCCTTGCAACATCGAGATAGTCCGTATTCTTGTACTCACCACGACGCTCCATGCCGAGCTTCATGATATTGCCGATATAATCGGAAAGTGTAATGATCTGCACACTCACATAAGGCTCTTCAATCAGATTGATCCGTTGTGTTTCAGGCATCTTGGAAGGATTGTCCACGATGACAATCTCAGAATTGGTCATCACGACACGGTACTCAACGTTCGGAACCGTTGTAATGATGTTGACTCCGTACTCCCGTTCGAGACGCTCCTGAATGATCTCCATGTGGAGCAGGCCAAGAAAGCCGCATCTGAAGCCAAAGCCGAGAGCCACGGAGGTTTCAGGCGTATAGACCAGAGAGGCATCGTTCAGGGCAAGTTTCTCGAGTGATTCACGCAGATCCTCGAACTCGTTCGAGTTGATCGGATAGAGACCGCTGAACACCATCGGTTTGACATCCTTGTAACCCGCAAGACGCTCTTTTGCCGGATTGTCGGCAAGCGTGACCGTATCGCCAACCTTGGCATCCTTGACATCCTTGATGGAACATATCAGATAGCCCACATTGCCAGCCTCAAGCAGCGGCTTGGGCTGCCGTTTCATGCTCATGGTTCCGATCTCGTCAGCAAGAAAAATCTTGTTGTTGGCAAAGAACTTGACCTTGTCACCCTTTTTCAGCACACCCTCGACAATACGAAGATAGACCACCGCGCCCCGGTAAGCATCGAAAACCGAGTCAAAGATCAGCGCCCGCAAAGGGAGGTGCTTGTTGTCGGCAGGAGCAGGAATACGGGCAATGATAGCCTCCATAAGTTCAGTGATACCGAGACCGGCTTTGGCTGAAACCTGCAGAATCTCCTCACGCTTGATACCGATGAGATCCATGACCTGACGGGCAACTCCCTCTACATCCGAAGAGGGCAAATCGATTTTATTGATAACCGGAATAATATCCAGCCCGGCATCGATGGCAAGATAGAGATTGGCAATGGTCTGGGCTTCAACACCCTGTGTTGCATCAACAATCAGAAGCGCTCCCTCGCACGCAGCAAGCGAGCGGGAGACTTCATAGCTGAAATCGACATGACCGGGAGTATCGATAAGGTTCAGGGTATACTCCACTCCATCAGCCGCAGTGTACTTCATCTGGATGGCATGACTTTTAATGGTAATGCCACGCTCCCGTTCAAGGTCCATATCATCGAGAACCTGAGCGGAAGCCATCTGGGTACGGTCAAGGGTATGTGTAACTTCCAGCAGGCGATCAGCCAATGTGGATTTTCCGTGATCTATATGTGCGATAATGCAGAAGTTCCGAAGACGGTTAACTTCTGTACTGGACAAAGCCATAAAAAAAGCGTTTGATTCTGGTAAACATTCAGGGTGAGAAATATAGGCAAATACACACAGGATACATACAGAGCAATACTTTAGAGCATTTTGATTACAAAAAGGTCACAAGGGTCTCATGTAAACCACAGAGTTTCGCTGGGTCAAAATAGAGAAGTTGATACTCAAATAAAAATCCTGACTCACCCCTCGCACTATTATTTCAGTTTCAAAGCCATTTCAGGCCTCCGTCGGCAGGGTTTGCCATGACAAACGGCTCAGACTCCCTGCCGAATTTAGAGCGGTTTGATAACCAGCATCTCATTGCCTCCTCGTTGAAACTCGTAAGGAACGCGCCTGACCTCAGCGGCAAAGCTATCAAGCGCCAGCTCCTCCATCAAAACATGAAGATGAGGCGACGGAGCACCATCAAGAGAAAGCAGTGGAAAGAGCCGAACTTCACCAGCGACACGCAACATCTCCCGGATAGCCTGAAGATGAAACTCTGCCGACAGGTGGGCACTGTACAAAAAGAGGAGATGAGACGACAAGGCAATGGTCAAATCGTCCACTTTCAAACGGCAACATCGGCAACTCCCCCGGAATGTACCGCCCTTCTTTTTGCAGTTTTTGCAGATTACGCTCAATCGAACGAGTTGAGATGCCAATACTTTTTGCGAGTTCAGATATTGTCATCGCATGGTTGTGCTCAAGAGCATTGATGATTTTCTCCGACGTTTTCTCCGACACTTTCACCGACGTTTCTGTGAGCGCTTCGGTCATGGCGTCAAGCAACGCATGAAGCATGAACTCAATAAAAGATGTCGAATCACCCTGTTTATCGGCTGCCGCCAGAGCCTCATAATAAGCCGTTTGACGCGTTTTAATCACTGTTTCAACCGGAAGATAGGCCAACATCGGTTGCCACTGGCTGAGAATCAGCGTTTGCCACATTCTCCCCATGCGTCCGTTTCCATCCGCAAAAGGGTGTATAAATTCAAACTCGTAATGGAAAACACAACTTGCAATCAAGGGATGCACTGGCTCAGAAGCGAGCCAACCGAGCAGATCGGTCATAAGCCCGCGTACTCTGTCAGCAGGCAAAACCATGTGTACCAACCCCTGATTGCTTTAGATGCCAACACCACCCCTGCGATAATGGCCTGCATCATCAACCAGCTCCGCCATAAGAACGCCATGAGCAGCAAGGAGATCCTCCGAGGAGTGAAGCTGCCATTGTGTGAGCTGTTCATAGGCCACAAAGGCATTGCGCACCTCCTGAATTTCACGCGGCAAACCAATCACCGGTTTGCCATCCAGAACAGCAGTTACCTGCTCTATGCTCAACGTGTTATTTTCGATAGCAAGTGAGGCCTGAATGGTGCGGATACGATTATTGCGCTGCAGTTGTGGCGCAATCGCATCATCACCCGGCACAGCCCAGCGAGTAACCAGCTCAACAATCTCCGCCACACGCTGCACGATGTGCGGCGTGATGGTATAGGGCGGCTCGTAACTCATGCCTTTTCCTCCTCAATGATGGCTTCAGTCTTCGGCAAACGCAGTTTTCTAAAGAGCAGACAAGACAAGAAAAAATCACGTACACGTGCAAGAGTTTGGGCTTGCATGGTTGATTCTCTATTATACGATTCAAAAAAGTTAATCAATTTACAACGGAATCAATTTTGTGTAGAGCTTACACAAAAAGCATCGGTTCGGTGTCATGGCGGAACCCCCGGAGAAATTCAGAAGCTTCCATTGGTTTGCGGCCTTCAATCTGGAGCGAGAGGATTTCGAGCCAGCCGTCTGATCCTATGGCGTAGAGTCTGCCCTGATCGACAAGAATGGTTCCCGGAAGGGTGTGGGATGCATCGAGAGAGGGGCCCGCAGGAGCAGCCTTGAATATCTTCATGGTTTTGCCCTGGAAGATTGTCCATGCCGCTGGCTTGAGGGCAAGACCCCGGATAAAGTTGTGGATGGCGGCAACTGGCTGCGACCAGACAATGCGGGTGTTGTCGCGGGTCAGCTTGGGGGCCTTTGAGGCAAGTGAATCGTCCTGGCCTGAAACTTCAACCTTGCCGGATGCAATCAGATGGAGGGTATCGACTACAACCCGAGCACCAATAACTGAAAGGCGGTGGGCAAGATCGGTTGCGTTTTCATCCGCAGCAACCGACGTTTTTGCGCTAAGGATGATGCTGCCGGTATCGACGCGCTTCTGGAGAAAAAAAGTGGTGACGCCAGTTTCCCGGTCTCCCTTGATAAGTGCCCAGTTGATGGGCGCCGCGCCGCGATAGGCTGGCAGAAGCGATGCGTGGAGATTGAAGGCGCCAAGCTTTGCCTGTTCATAGACCGCTGGAGGCAGGATACGAAACGCAGCAATAACGATGACGTCGGGTTGGTGTGCAGCGACAGTGTCGGCAAACTCGGGGTTTGTGACATCGTCGGTTTCATAGACCGGAAGGCCGAGAGCCAAAGCCGCCTGTTTTACAGGGCAGGGCTCAGGAGCTGCATGTTTGCTTTTGCGTGGCTTGTCTGCACCGGTGACAACCAGAACCAGTTCAAATTCATTGCTGGCTGCTGCAATCGCCTGTAACGAAGGAACGGCAAATTCCGGCGTTCCCATAAAAATTATCCGCATGGCACTCAAGAGTGTTTAAAAAATATGACGCCTGACCGCCTTTCAACAAACCACTTTTCCTCCAACCTGCACTGGTTCATCAACCCTGAACCGCTGCAAGACTTTCCCGTGCAACCGGATACTCGGCATTGACAATACCGGAAGCAAGTGCATCGAGTTCTTTCTGGACTTTTCTCCGGTCGCGCTTGTCCATCCTGTCAACAAAAAGGGTGCCATCAAGATGGTCAATCTCATGCTGGAGCGCCCTGGCAAGCATGCCGGAAAAATCACTGGTATGCTCTTCAAAGTGCTCGTCACGATACTTCAGGGTAATACCGGAGGGACGGGTGACGTCTCCCTGCACACCTGGAATACTCAAACACCCCTCATCCATGACGCTGCTGCCCCGTACCGCAAGAATATGGGGGTTAATGACCACCATCGGCTTTTCATTGGCATAATTTTTCAGGCAGGAGAGATCAAGCACAATCAATCGAAGGGAATGACCAATCTGAGGAGCGGCAAGCCCTATGCCTGAAGCGTTGTGCATCGACTCGAACATGGATTTCACAAGCTCTTCTATAGCACCATCAACGCCTCTGAGAGGCTTGGCTTTCTGTCTAAGAATATCGTCACTATAGATATTGATCGGTAATATCATACTCTCAACTGCTTTATTTTTTTTCTTGAACCTTCCAGGCAGACTAAAAGTTGCCACGCCTTACTAAGGTGACAACGAACACCGGAGTACAAAATATCCTTTTCATTTCACTGAGACAAACCGTTTAGCTCACTTCCCTTCAAGGCAATGCTGTAGCTTCCCTGATAACATTTTGCACACCCACTGCTCCTGTATAAAAAACCACAAGGCTTGCCGGTTCGCTGCCAGCATTAAAGCCATTGTGCAGGGTATTGACCACTTCAAGAATCGCATCCCCTTTTTTGAACACAAAGGTCTTGCCATCTTTCAGTTCAACGTTGAGCGTCCCTGCAAGCATGTAGGCATAAACCGGTACCGGATGCTTGTGCCAGCCGGTCGAACCTCCGGGAGGAAAAGTCACAACAAGCGCCGTGACTTCCGGCTGAGCTGCTTGCAGATAGAAAAGTGGCTGACCATTGCTTGCCGTTGTGGAAGTAATCAATTTTTTAACTTCGACATTACGGTACTCTTCCGCATACCCTGCACTGCTGAGCAACAACACCAGAAAAACCGCAACAACACCCAATACCTTTTTCA